>Ga0189274_100040_pt1 | contig 195099 bp, 212 predicted proteins | sample N5B1minimetaG_FD_130323 | JGI IMG/M metagenome (GOLD analysis project Ga0189274, IMG submission 130323) | Marine microbial communities from the Costa Rica Dome - N5 B1 mini metaG | ecosystem: Environmental > Aquatic > Marine > Oceanic > Photic zone | place: Costa Rica: the Eastern Pacific... | reverse complement strand
TTGGGAGAAGAAGGATGCCGGACCAGCCGACAAAAACGAAGCGGTCGCGCTTGAGCCAGTCATCGAGGACGTCAAACCATCCCCGCTGTGGCGCGCGTCCTACAGCGATCGTCATGAGAGGTGAACGGTGCGGAAAGCCGCAGGCTGTGGGATACGCCGCGACCTTAACAATCTTCACGCGACCTGCGGGGCTGATTTACGTGAGCTGAAACGCCCTGTATCGCTCTGTTTCTTAGGGATTTTTTCCTATTTCGTCGTCGGGGCCTTTCTGCGGTCACAATGGCGCTTCGTTTTGGCTGGGTCATGTCCGCAGCAGTGCTCGAGCAACCCGTGCTCGGCTCCCGTCGTCTCTCGAATTTTCTGGTGGCTTCGGCCGTCACGATTGGGGGCGTGGGCTTCCTTCTGGCTTCGCTCTCGAGCTACCTCGGTCGCGACCTGCTCCCCTTGGGGCACCCCGCTGCGCTGGTGTTTGTGCCCCAGGGACTGGTGATGGGCTTGTACAGCCTGGCTGCGGCTTTGCTGGCCACTTACCTCTGGTACGTGATCGCCGTGAACGTTGGTGGCGGCAGCAATCGCTTCGATAAAGATGCCGGCGTGGTGACCATCAGCCGTCGTGGTTTCCGCAAACCCGTTCTGGTGGAAATTCCACTTAAAGACGTCAAGGCGGTGAAGGTAGAGGTGCGCGATGGCTTCAATGCGCGCCGCCGCGTCGCCCTGAGAATCCAGGGACGCCGTGACATGCCGCTCACCCGCGTTGGTGAACCGCTTCCTTTGGCTCAGTTGGAGAAGGACGGTGCTGAACTGGCCCGCTTCCTGGGCGTCAACCTTGAGGGCCTTTGATCCGATGCGTCGTCTTCGTTCCTGGACGCTGTTGATACTCATCCCGTTGTTGGTGAGTTGCAGCCCTTCCCCGCGCGCTTCGGTGGTGACCGGTTGTGCTGATGCTCAGGCGGCCTGCCTGCATGGCCTGGCCACCGTCACCATGCAGACGAGCCAGGGCGAGTTCACGATTGAAGTGAACGGCGATGCCGCTCCCCTCACCTCCGGCAATTTCATCGATCTTGTGCGGCGCGGCACCTACGACGGCACCCTGTTCCACCGCGTTGTTCGCGAGCCCGTTCCCTTTGTGGTTCAGGGGGGCGATCCGCAATCCAGTGATCGATCGGTTCCCCTGGGGCAGCTTGGTACCGGCAGTTTTGTGGATCCCGACAACGGCCAGGCGCGGATGATCCCGCTTGAGATCAAGTTCCGATCCGAGCCGCAGCCCCGCTACAGCAGGATCAGCACCAATCCGGCGGAACTTGATGGCCTGGAGTTGACCCATGAGCGTGGAGCGGTGGCCATGGCCCGCTCCCAGGCTCCTGACTCCGCCAGCGCCCAGTTCTATGTGGCCTTGCGTCCCTTGCCGGAACTCGACGGTCGTTACGCCGTCTTCGGCCGCGTGGTGGACGGCATAGAGGTGGTGGATGCGATCCAGCAAGGAGATCGCATCACCAAGGCTGCGATCACGCAGTAACTCAGGCCGGCACCCGGCTTTGGCTGGGAGACACCTTGAGCATTTCGGTGTTCACGCCTGAGGCCCGCTCCAGGGCCACCTTGCCGGTGCGGGCGATTTCGAGAATGCCGAAGGGGGCCATCAACCGTTCAAGGGCCACCAGTTTTCCGGGATCCCCCACCACTTCCAGGGTCAGGGCTTCATCGGCCACGTCCACAACCTTGGCCCTGAACACCTGAACGAGTTCGATCACGGCGCCCCGGGATGCTGCCGGTGCTGAAACTTTGAGCAGCATCAGCTCCCGTTCCACGGCCGGGCGCTGGGTCAGGTCGAGGACCTGAAGCACATTCACCAGCTTGTCCAGCTGTTTGGTCATCTGCTGGAGCGTCTGGTCATCGCCCTCCACCACCATGGTCAGGCGCGATTGACCTTCGGCCTCTGCTGGGCCGACAGCCAGGCTGTCGATGTTGAAGCCGCGTCGGGCGAAGAGTCCTGCGATCCGGCTTAGTGCGCCGGATTCGTCTTCAACCACCACCGAAAGGGTGTGTTTCATCGCCGCTGGTAGTCCCCTGCCGGTCTGGTCCTCCCAAGTTACGGTCCAGCCAGGGCAACAACACAGCCAGGAAGCGATCAGGCGCTTCGTCATGGGGGCAGTGGCCGCAGCGATCCAGCACCCTCAGCTCGAGTTCTGGGTGGCTGGCGGCCACGGATTCCCCGATGGCGAGGGGCACAAACCGATCCTGACGGCCCCAGATCAGCAGCATGGGCGCCCGCAGTTGCTCGAGCAGGGCTGGGGCGGTGGCGCCTCGGGGACGGTTGGCCATGCCCAGGCTCATGCCCCGCAGGGCCCGGGCTGCTGTAGGGCGCCGGGCAGGACGGGCGATCAGCTGCAGCAGCTCCGGGTCGGATTGGATCGACTGCCAGTAGGCCCCCTGAAGCCCGGCTTTGAGCAGGCCCGTGCGCGCGATCAAGGGCACCACAAGTTCAAGTGGGAGTACGTGCAGCACCAGGGCGAGCAGGCGCCGCTGCCAACGCCGCCGCCAGGCCGCCCGTCGTTTCGGCAGCGGTTGAATCAGGGCAGGGTCCGGCAGGGGCGCGGCGACCACCGCCCGCACCCGGTTCGGCGCCAGCACCGCCGCGGTGAGTGCGGTCAGGCCCCCCAGGGAATTGCCGATCACCACCGCGGGCCCTTGCACCACCTGATCGAGGAATGCGCACACCTGCAGGGCCCAGAGCCGGTTGTCCATCGGCCGCGCCGGCTGGGCGGATTGGCCGAAACCCAGCAGATCCAGGCTGTAGACCCGCCAGCCCTGGTCAGCCAGGCGCGGCGCGCAGTGGCGCCAGTGTCCGCTGGCGGCGCCGAACCCGTGCAGCAGCAGCAGGGCAGGGCCCCCTTCAGGGCCGCTGACCCGCCAGTGGCAGGGCCAGCCCCTCCACTGCCAGGTGCTCTGGACACCCCACTCGGCAGTCTGGACAGCAGCAGGCGGCACCCTTCTGACCTCAACCGATCATCACTATCGCGAAGGTTTGGCTGAGCTCAGCCTTGGCCCAGGCTTTTTCAGGCCTGAGTCGCGTCCGGCCCGGGACCTTTCGGTGTTGCTGGCCCGTCACCAGAGCCTCAACGCCACGCGGCCCCTGCGCTGGCTGGATCTCATGGCCGGTTGCGGGATCAGGGCCCTGCGCTGGGGCTTGGAGGCGCTGGCCAACCCGGCCGTTGAAACGGAGCTCTGGATCAACGATGGGGATCCCGACCGGCTGCCGCTGATCCAGGCCAATGCGCCGGAACTCGGGTGTTCAACCCGGCTCACGGTTGAGGCTGCAGACCTGCTGCTGCACCGCTCGATTGTTGAGCGCCACTGGTTCGATTTCATCGACCTTGATGCCTTTGGTGCTCCTGGGCCTCTGATTCAGCCGGCTCTTCAGGCTCTGCGCTTCGACGGCCTGTTGTTTCTGGCCTCAACGGATGGTCGCTCCCCCACCGGCCACGACCGGCCGGGCGCCATCCGCAGCCTCGGGGCTGCCGCTCGCGCCCATCCCTCCAGCTGGGAAATGGCATTGCGGCAGCAGATCGGGCTGGTGGCGCGGCAGGCCTGGATGCTGGGTCGCGGACTGCAGCCACTGTTCAGCTTCAGTGAAGGCCGTACCTTTCGCCTCGCCCTGCGCCTGCGGCGTCAGATCCCCGCGGGCGATGAACAGAAGCTGGGGCTGGTGGCCCGTTGTGAATGCTGCGGAGCCCAGCGGGTGCAGCCCCTGCTCAAGCTCAGCGGCTGGCCCGCCTGTGATTGCGTGGCTGGGCAGGGGAGCTGGAGCATCAGCGGCCCGCTGTGGATCGGTCCCTTGCAGGAGCCGAAGTTGTTGCAGCAGCTGATTGCCGAGGCTCAACAGCTTGGGCGTCAGCAGATCAGCCCTGCCACCCTTCGATTGATGCAGCGCCTGCAGGCGGATCCCGGCGATATCCCTACGGTCTGGCCCACCGATGAGCTGGTTCGACGGCTGGGCATCGGCGGACCACCAGCTCTGGGGCCATTGGTGCAGGCGCTCCAGGCGGTGGGTTATCGCGCCAGTGCCAGTGGCGTCATGCCTGGCCAGGTGCGAACAGATGCGGAATTACCGCAGCTGTTACAGATCTGCGCCAGCCTGCGGGGGGAAGGGATTTAAATAGGCGGGTGATCGCTTTGCCCAGACCATGGCTGCTGAGATTTTTGGAACTGCTGCGATCTTCTGGGTCTTGATTCCCGTCGGCCTCGCTGGTGGCGCGCTGCTGCTGAAACTGCAAGGCGACGACTGAAGCAGTCGCTTTGGTACCGGGGCCATTAGGCTCCACCCTTCGTGAGGAAGGCTCCGATGCAAGTGCTTGTGGTGGGTGGCACCGGCACCCTGGGACGACAAATCGCCCGTCGTGCCCTTGACGCCGGCCACCAAGTGCGTTGCATGGTGCGGACCCCCCGCAAGGCTGCCTTTCTGCAGGAATGGGGTTGTGAGCTGACCCGGGGTGACCTGTTGGAGCCCGACAGCCTCGATTACGCCCTCGAGGGCATGGATGCCGTGATCGATGCATCCACCAGTCGCCCCAACGACCCCCGCAGCATCTACGAAACCGATTGGGACGGAAAGCTCAATCTGCTTCGTGCCTGTGAGCGGGCAGAGGTGAAGCGTTTTGTCTTCCTCTCACTGCTGGGCGCTCATCAGCACCGCGAAGTGCCCTTGATGGACATCAAGGCCTGTACGGAGAAGCTGCTGGAGTCGTCTGATTTCGACTACACGATCCTGCAGGGTGCCGCCTTCATGCAGGGGGTGATCAGTCAGTTCGCCATTCCTGTTCTGGAGAGCCAGACGGTGTGGGTCAGTGGCAGCCCCACGGCCATCGCCTACATGAACACTCAGGACATGGCCCGCTTCGCCGTTGCGGCGCTCGAGCGGGAGGAAACCGTGCGTGGTACCTACCCCGTTGTTGGCCCCAAGGCCTGGAACACTGGCGAACTGGTGCAGCTCTGTGAACGCTGCAGTGGCAAGACAGCCCGCGTGTTTCGTGTGCAGCCCGTCCTGATGAACCTGATGCAGGGAGTGGCGTCCTTCTTTGAACCCGCCGTGAACGTGGCGGAGCGCTTGGCTTTTGCTGAGGTCACCGGCAGCGGTCAGACCCTGGATGCCCCCATGCAGAACAGCTATGCCGCCTTCGGTCTTGAGGCCTCGGAGACCACGGATATGGAGGGCTACATCGGTGAGTACTACGACACGATCCTGAAGCGCCTGCGCGAGATGGAAGCCGATCTCGACAAGGACGCGAAGAAAAAGCTGCCTTTCTGAACCTTGATCCCTCTTGGTTCTTTTGTACTGTCGCCTCAATTGATCCTGTTCTGATGGCTGTCGCTCAGCTCAAAAATCTGCAGCGGCGTCTGCAGTTGCTGTCGGATGAGGCGGAACAAGGCCTCAACCGCGTCTGTGGCCATGAGCTGTGGAAGTCGGTGGGCCCCGATGCGGTGGATGGTGTGGAGGACCCCGATCGACGGGCTGAGGCCAACTACTGGTACGGGCAGTGGAATGTGGTGCGTGAGCTGCAGGAGGCGATCGGCTGATGGCGGAATCGTGTTGTTCGTCCCCAGTGCCCCAGTCTCTGGATCAAACCCAGGCTGTGGAAGCGCGTTATGGGGCTGCTGCCCAAGAGCAGGAAGCCTGCCTTTGCACCCCGGTCGGCTTCGACCCTGCCCTGCTCAAGGTGATTCCTGATGCAGTCGTTGAACGGGATTACGGCTGTGGTGACCCCACCCGCTGGGTGAAGCAGGGGGACCGCGTGCTGGACCTTGGCAGCGGCAGCGGCAAAAACGCCTTCATCTGCAGCCAAATTGTCGGTGCATCCGGTCGCGTGACCGGCGTGGACCGCAACGCCGACATGCTGGCCTTGTCGCGTCAAGCCATCCCCGTTGTTGCTTCAGCTGTGGGCTTCGACAACGTCCGTTTTGTTGATGGGGCCATCGAAGCCCTGGATGCACCCACGGCCACGGGTGAACCCCTGATCGCAGACGCTTCGATCGATGTGGTGCTGAGCAACTGTGTGCTCAACCTGGTGAACCCATCAGCACGCGACAGGCTCCTGGCCAACATTCGCCGGGTCTTGGCTCCCGGTGGTCGCGTTGCCATCAGCGACATTGTTTGCGATCAGGTGGTGCCCTTGCATTTGCAGCAGGACCCTGATCTCTGGAGTGGCTGCATCAGCGGCGCCTGGCAGGAGCAGGCCTTCCTGGAGGCCTTCGAAGCTCTTGGCTTTGAGCAGGTTCGCTACGCCGATCGCAGTGAGCAGCCCTGGCGTGTGGTGGAGGGCATTGAATTCCGGGCGGTCACCCTCGTCGGTGCCCTCCCCTCCGATGTCCTCCCCGCCGAGCACCAGCGCTCGAGCTGCTGCTGATCAGGCGGTTGAGCCGTTCCTGTTCAGCTGCAGTCACCGCACGCCAACTGCCGGGGTGAAGGTCCGTGAGGTCCAGCGGGGGACCGTTGTCCATTAGATCGATGCAGCAGCGCACCAGACGCAACGTCGGTAGGCCAACAGCCGCCGTCATCCGGCGCACCTGCCGGTTGCGCCCCTCGGTGAGGGACAGCAGCAACCAACTGGTGGGAATCGCAGCGCGATAACGAATCGGAGGTGTTCGTTCGGCCAACTGCGGTTGGTCTTGGTCCTGAAGCCAGCGCGCCTTCGCCGGCAAGGTGCGGCGCCCCTGAACCACAAGGCCATCGCAGAGCTGTTGCAGTTGAGCGGCGTTGGGCGTGCCTTCCACCTGCGCCCAGTAGCTGCGCCAATGGCCAAAGCGAGGGTCGGTGAGGCGCTGTTGCAGACGTCCGTTGCTGGTGAGGATCAGCAGCCCCTCGCTGTCGGCATCGAGTCGGCCCGCGGCATACACCTGGGGCACATCAACAAAGTCGCTCAGGCAACGCCAGCGGCTTCCTTCCTCCGTCGTGAATTGACTCAAAACCCCGTAGGGCTTGTTCAGCAGCAGCGTCGTCAAGTCAGCTTGCGTTTTCGCGCATCCTCCATAGGTTGACAACGCCAATGGAGATCAACAGCAGGCCGAGATCCAGGCTCAACGGGGGGAGAATCACGGCAGGGGGATGTGTGTCGGCGTTGGAGCCTAAGGGCTGTGTTGTCTCTGCGGGGTGCAAGTGGCCTTCTAAACTGGCTGCAGCAAGACTGAACTGGCCACCAGCGCATGATCGAAACCTCGGGCGTGATCGAGAAGGAACAGGGCAACGGGTTCTATCTGGTCACCCTCGAGCAGCCTGCTGGCCACCAATGCCTCTGCAGAGCCGCTGGAAAGCTCACCAAGTTCCGGATCAAATTGCTCGCGGGTGACAAGGTGCTGGTGGAGATCAGCCCCTATGACCTCACCCGCGGCCGCATCACCTACCGCGAGCGCAATGCCGGTGCTCCCGGCGGTCGTCCCGGCGGCAACCGCCCCGGCGGACCGCGCCGTCGATGAGGGCCGCCTGAGGGCTGTCGCCCTCAGGCGGCAGCCTGAAGGCAAGCTTCAATCGCAGCTTTGAATTCACTGCGCTGCTTCACGCCGCGCCACTGCTTCACCATGGCCTTGTTGTGGAACAGCTGCACCGTGGGTGTCCCGTTCACTCCGGCCTGTTCAGCGATCTCCTGATCGTCTTCGATGTCGATCACAACGGCTTGGGCGGATCCATCCAGTTCTTGAATCACTCGCTGCAACTGGGGTTTCAGCACGTGGCAAGGGCCGCAGCTCGGTGAGGTGTAAATCACCAGCAGCGGCTTGGCGCTGTCGTGATACAGCTTGCGCAGGGCAAAGCTCCCTTTCTGCCACATCCCTTGGGGGTCGTAGGTGGCTTCCGTGGTGACATCCACATTCACCGGGCGTTCCGCCACCGCTGGCTCCACCTGCTCACGCTGCACCCGGGTGGCCAGGTTGTGGTGACTCAGCCAGCGCTCCGCTGCCAAGGCCGCTTTGCAGCCGCTGCCAGCTGCGGTGATGCCCTGTCGCCATTCGGCATCGGCCACATCGCCGGCTGCGAAAACGCCTTCTATGGACGTTTCCGGTCGTCCGGGTTGCGTTGTTAGGTAGCCCTTGTCGTCCAGATCGATTTGCCCCTGAAGCAGATCGGTGTTGGGGGTGTGGCCGATGGCATAGAAGAGCCCTTTAACGGCGATGGTGGATGAACTGGCCTCGATGCGATTGCGCAGGGTCATCGACTGCATCCAGTCGTCCCCGCTCACGTCCTCGATTTCGCTGTTCCAGTGCACCGTGATCGAGTCGTTGGCCAACACCCGATCAGCCATGGCGGCACTGGCGCGGAGTTTGTCGGAGCGCACCACCAGGTGCACATGACTTCCGTACTTGGTGAGGTACACCGCCTCCTCACAGGCGGAGTCGCCGCCGCCCACCACGGCGAGTTCCTCATTGCGGAACTGCGGTGTGGCGCCGTCACAGATCGCACAGGCACTGATGCCTTTGCTCCAGAAGGTTTGCTCAGAGGGCAGTTGGAGGCGGTTGGCACTGGCGCCGGTGGCGATCACCAGGGCGTGGGTGCGGATGGTCTGTCCCTCGACCTCAATGCGGTAGGGCTTGGAGCTGAGATCAATGCTGTCCGCATCTGCTTCCAGCAGGTGGGTGCCCCAACGCACCGCCTGGGACTTCATCAGGTCCATCAGGTCGGGCCCGAGCACGCCATCAGGGAAGCCCGGAAAATTCTCCACATGGGTGGTGGTCATCAGCTGGCCACCGGGAATACCACCGCGCTGGAACCCAGTGATCAGCAGCGGTTGCAGGTTGGCCCGTGCTGCGTAGATGGCGGCTGTGTACCCGGCTGGCCCTGACCCAACGATGACCAGGTTTTCGATGTGATCCGTACCGGCTTGACCCACCGCTTAAGCGAACTGACTATGAGTTAAATCTAAAGCCCTGCTGGAAGCCGACGTGAGTAAAGGCTTGGAAATGAATGAGTGAGGTTTAGAAGGATTTAAGAAAATCTTCAGATTTCAACTTGTGAGTCGTTGGCGCTGGGGTCGTGAATCGGACGCCGTTTGCTCGGATTGCGCGGGACCGCCAAAACATTGGCCTCAAGCATCTCCACGTTTTCGCCGATGCATGTGATCCATTCGCAGAATTCTTGCGTTATCGCATAACTGTCTTCATAGCGCTCTTCCTTGTCCAGGACTGCGATGCGCGTGGACGCCCAGCCCGTTGCAACGACGATCCGGCGTTCCATTGCGGCATCCATGGCTGTCTCCTCGATGTTTATCAGGTTGGCGGATCGGGGGTCCTTTTCGGCCGTCCATTTGCACAAATTCGCATTTTCCTCTGGCCAATGCTGTGCTCAGCGCTGCAAAAAAGCGGGCAATTCGGGCGTTTTCAGCCGGATCACAGCGCCGGCTCCGTCCTCCACCGCTTCTAGGGGAAGGCTCGGTCCGCGCCATGCGCCAACCCCCGGTTGCTCGTCTTCGGCCTCCTGCTCCTGAGGCCGCAGCACGTAGGGCTCGGCCACCGACCATGAGCGGGCGTACTCCATCAGCAGTGGGTCTGCTGGCGCAAAAACGTAGGAGGCTTCCCTGGGAATGGCTTCACGGGCGGCCAGTTCAGGCGTCATCCGCACAGCCCGGGTGATGCCCTGCACAAACCGGCTCCGAGTCACCACGGTGGTCAGGTAGGCCACCACCCGCAGACGTGGCGCATCAAAGCCCTCCGCGCACATGTCGATGCTCACCAGCCAATCGGCGTCACCGCTTTGGAAGGCGTTCAAGCGCTCCGTTGCTTGCGGGCTCTGGGAATGGATCAACTCCACCCGGTTGCCGTCGTCCATCAACACCCGGCTGATGGCTTCGGCGTGGCTGATGTCGCGGGCGATCACAAGACCAGCAGCCTGCGGCTGTCGCTCACGCAACTGGTTCAGCTTCTGCTGGGCGCGCAGCAGCACCTGCTGGCCAATGCTGCTGCTGTCGGCCAGGCGAATGGCGCGACGCAGGTTTCGCGCGCGCCAGCTTTCCCGTTGCTCCGCCGAGAGTGGGGAAACGTCGCGGTCGGGTTGTCCTTCGCGGCTGTGTTCCACCCAGCCGTCCTGAAAACGGAACTCCAGGGGGCGCACATCCCCTGCGGCGATCAAGTCCCTGGGTTCAACGCAGAGATCCGGTCGGATCTGCTCAACCCAACCGCCGTCATCAAGCCGCACCCGCATGCGCCGGGCGGCGCAGAACGCCAGGTTGTCGGCACGAAAGGGGGTGCCCGTGAGCCCCAGGCGCAGCCGCACGCTGCCGGTCAGCTCCAGAAAGGTCTGCCCCCAGGCGGTGGCATCCGGTTCGTCGGGATCAACGCCGAGATGATGGGCCTCATCGGCGATCGCCATGCAGGCGCTCAGGCCCCATTGCTCGAGCCGTTCCCCCAGAGCCTCGCGCTGACGACCGGCCCCCTGATAAGTCACCAACAAGCCATCGGCGTCCTGGCTTTGCTCCGGCGGGCAGGGCCACTCCTCAAGCCGCAAGCCAAGACGCGCCGCGGCAGATTTCCACTGATTGAGGATTGAGGTGCGGTGGCAGAAGACCAGGAAATGGTCCAGCTGGCCTTGATCACGCATGGCGCGGAATCCCAGCAACGCTCCGAGGGTTTTGCCTGCCCCTGGGCCTGCAAACACCAGCAGGTCGCGGCTGCTGCCCTCGAGCTCGAGCCTGCGCCGCAGCAGCTGGATCAGCTGTTGCTGCCACTGCCTTGGTTGAACCTGGCGGGCTTGGGCCTCGTTCGTGGTCTGCCTGGCCGGGAGGTTGAAGCTGACGGCTGAGATATCACCTCCCGGGAAGATGAGTCTTTTTAACCATTCCTTTGCGCCGTGGCATCTCTACCGTCCGGCCATCAGCTCCATCGGGATCGGGTCCCGCCCATCGCCATGGCCCAACGTCGTTTCTTCAGCAGCCCCCTCGATCAGCAGCGCGACCAGCTCGATGGCTGCTGGCAACTCGAATGCGACATCGATCCGTTGATTCTTCGGGCCCGCGTCCTGCACCGCCGCGGAGAGGTGAACGGGGCCGCCGGCCTCGAACAGGAAGTGCTGCCGATCGTCTGATCCGGCAGCACTTCTTGGATCCTCAGCGCTCGCTTTAGAGCGCCTGCTTCAGAGCGCTTCGGCGTGGTTAACCACCAGGTGCTCCACCTCCTTCAAGGCCTCCTCCGAGGCGGAGCGAGCTGCCGTGAAATCCCCCTTGGCGGTGTCCAGCAGCTGCTGAGCGAGCCGATCCAGCAGCTCCTCTTTGTGCTCCTCAAGCATCGCCACGATCTCGGTCTCCACCAAGGTGCGCACCGCCTGAATGCGCAGGTCGTCGTTTTCGGCCTCCGCGAAGGTGCCCTGCACGAGTTCCTGGATGAACAGGCGGTGCACTTCGCTGCTGCGCAGGAAGCTTTCGGTGGCGTTGATCATCCCGTCCACCAGGGTGCGATCGGGTTCACTCTCGCCGTCGTTGAGCTTGAACTCCCAGTCGAGATGGCGTCGCTGCCAGCCGGCCGTGTGCAGGCTCGGCATCACGCTTTGCGAAAAGGTGTCGACGGAGATTTCATAAATCCGCTCCGCCAGTCGTTCACACCAGTCTTTGCCGTGCAACTGGAGGGTGGACTGCATGGTTTCCCGTTCAACGGCATGGCCACCGTGGTGGCTGTGGCAGAGGCCGTCTGGACACTCGATTGCGCTGAGACCCATGGGGAGCACAGAGGGTGCACTTCACGTAGCAAGAGCGACAGAACTGAGGGCCTTTCTTCAGGAAGGTTCCTGATCGCGAGAGGGCGACCTCGTAATCTCGCTTGGGTCGGTGGTTGTGTTCGCCTTGCCCAGACTTCTGATACCGGTGGAGTCGACACCGGGAGAAACCCGGGTCGCGGCAACGCCGGACACGGTCAAAAAATTCATCTCGTTGGGCTGCAGCGTCGCAGTCGAATGTGGAGCCGGTACCCCCTCCGGATATCTCGATGAGGCCTACGCCGAGCAGGGCGCAGATCTCATTGAGGCGGGAGACACGTCGGCCTGGGGTCAGGCCGACGTTCTTCTCTGTGTTCAATCGCCGAGCGCAGCCACCCTGGCTCGCCTGCGCCAGGGAGCGCTGGTGGTGGGTCTGCTGTCCCCCTACGCCAACGAAGAGCTGACGGCTGCCCTGAAGCGCAGCGGCCTTTCAGCCATGGCGCTCGAGCTGTTGCCCCGGATCAGCCGGGCGCAGTCCGCCGATGCGCTCTCCTCCCAGGCCAACATTGCGGGCTACAAGTCGGTGCTGCTGGCCTCCGCCGCGCTGGACCGTTACTTCCCGATGCTGATGACGGCGGCGGGCACTGTTCAGCCGGCCAAGGTGGTGATTCTCGGAGCCGGTGTGGCCGGCCTCCAGGCCGTGGCTACAGCGCGCCGTCTGGGTGCGGTGGTGTACGTCAGTGACATCAGACCTGCGGTGAAGGAGCAGGTGGAATCCCTCGGCGCCCGCTTCATTGAGCCTCCCGAAATGGAGGACAAGCCTTCGGAATCCGGTGGCTATGCCAAACAGGCCTCCGACGCTTTCCTGGCGGCCCAGCGTCAGCAGCTCTCGGATCAGCTGGCGGAGGCCGACGTGGCCATTTGCACCGCCCAGGTGCCGGGCCGTCGCGCTCCGCGTCTGATCAGCGAAGACATGCTCGATCGGATGCGCCCCGGTGCGGTGGTGGTGGATCTGGCCGTGGCCCAGGGCGGCAACTGTGCCGACACCGTTCCTGGTCAGACCGTGGATCGCAAGGGTGTGAAGCTGATCGGTGGTAACGACCTGCCCTGCAGCGTTCCTAATCACGCCAGTGCGCTCTACGCCCGAAACCTCGTGGCTCTGCTGGAGCCCACCTTGAAGGACGGCGTCCTCAGCCTTGATCCCGAGGATGAATTGATCGCCGGCTGTCTGATCGCCCAGGACGGCACCATCCGTCGTGGCGATGTCCTTACCCCAGGTGCCAACTGATGTTTGTTGAATTCCTCTGGGTTCTCCTGCTTGGCAGCCTGCTTGGGCTGGAGCTGATCGGCAAGGTTCCCCCCACCCTGCACACTCCTTTGATGAGTGGTGCCAATGCCATCTCGGGCATCACCGTGTTGGCAGCGCTCACCGCCATCATCAAAGCTGGCGAAAACACCGTGCTGTTGCTGCTCGGTTCCGTCTCGCTGGGCTTTGCCCTGTTCAACGTGATCGGGGGCTTCCTCGTGACCGATCGCATGCTGGCCATGTTCAGCCGCAAGCCTGCTCGCAAGGAGACCCGCTGATGACTGACCTTCTCCAATACGCGATCGAGCTGGTTGCTGTTCTGCTGCTGGCTCTCGGCATCAAAGGTCTCTCCAAGGTGCGTTCCGCCAGGGGCGCCAACCAGCTGGCCGCTGTGGCTATGGGCCTCGCGGTGCTGGGTCTGCTGATCAACTACCTCGGCACCAGCGGCATCAGCATCGCCGCCTGGACCTGGATTATTGCCGGAACGTTGGTGGGTGGTGTGCTCGGCGCCATCACCGCCCAGCGGGTGCCGATGACCTCGATGCCGGAGACGGTCGCCCTCTTCAACGGCTGCGGTGGCATGTCGTCACTGCTGGTGGCTCTGGCTGCTGCGCTTTACCCGGCGGCCCTCGATGCGGCAGGCCCTGTGGCCGTGGTGTCGATCGTTGTCTCCGTGTTCGTGGGTGCGATCACCTTCACCGGATCGATCGTGGCCATGGCCAAACTGCAGGGTTGGCTGTCCACGCCGGCCTGGATGCAGAGCAAGGCGCGCCATGCCGTGAACATCGCGCTGGCGGTGGCATCCCTTGTGGGTGCCGTTGAGATGCTGCGCAACGCTGATTCGAGCACGGGCCTCTGGCTGCTGGTGGTGGCCTCCGGCCTGCTGGGAATCGGGGTGACGCTGCCGATCGGCGGCGCCGACATGCCCGTGGTGATCTCCCTGTTGAACAGCTATTCCGGTGTGGCTGCCGCTGCTGCCGGTTTCGTGGTGGGCAGCCAGTTGCTGATCGTGGCCGGCGCCATGGTTGGTGCTGCTGGCCTGATCCTCACCCAGGTGATGTGCAATGGCATGAACCGTTCCCTGGTGTCTGTGCTGTTCGGTGGCGCCCTGGGTGCCACGACCGCTGCAGGCGGTGGCGGCGGTGAATACACCAACATCACCAGCTGCAGTGTTGAGGAGTGCGCTCTCACCCTTGAGGCCGCTGAACGGGTGGTGATCGTTCCGGGCTATGGCTTGGCCGTGGCTCAGGCGCAACACACACTCAGGGAAGTGACTCGGGTGCTGGAGAGCGTTGGTATCGATGTGGCCTATGCCATTCACCCGGTGGCCGGTCGTATGCCGGGTCACATGAACGTGCTCCTGGCTGAGGCCGATGTGCCCTACGAGCAGCTGCAGGAGATGGATCAGATCAATCCCGAGTTCCCTGCCACCGACGTTGTGTTGGTGCTGGGTGCCAATGATGTGGTCAATCCCCAGGCCAAGAACGACCCCAATTCGCCTCTCTACGGCATGCCCGTTCTGGATGTGCAGGACGCCCGCACGGTGTTCGTGGTGAAGCGGGGCATGAGCGCTGGCTACTCCGGCATCAAGAACGATCTGTTCGAGCTGGCCAACACCTCGATGCTGTTCGGCGATGCCAAGAAGGTGCTCGGCGATCTCCTGGTGGAACTCAAGGATCTGGGACTGGGCAAGAAGTGATGGCCCGCGGCGTGGATAACCCCCAGCTGCGGGAGCGGCTGGGGGTTCCGTCGTTTGAGCAGCGCTGGCCCTGGATTGGCGGTGACCTGCAAACCCTGCGCGACACCCTGCGCGAGGTGGATCTCCCCCACGATCAAGGGGTTCCGATTGAAATTCCCGTGCCAGCCCTGCCCAGTGGAGCGGCGGCTGCCGGGTCATTGCTGGCCCTGCTCGATCAGCCGGAAGGGGACCCCAAGGGCTTGGTTTTGCTGCTCCATGGGCTGGGTGGATCCAGTTCCAGGGAAGGCCTGAGGCGGATGGGTGTGGCGCTCCAGGCCGCCGGTTTTGCAGTGCTGCGCCTCAACCTGCGCGGTGCTGATCCAGGCCGCCACCTTGCGGGTGGCACCTATGCAGCACGCTGCAACAGCGATCTGCTGCCGGTGATTGCTCGGGCCCGAAGCTTGGCGGCGGGTCGCCCACTGCTGGGGGCAGGCATCTCCCTGGGCGGCACGATGCTGCTTAATGCCGCTTTGGCTTCCCCCGGCGTGCTTGATGGCCTCTTCTGTGCCAGCAGTCCCCTGGATCTGGCGGCCTGCAGCGCCTCGATCGAGCGACCGCGCAATCGGGTCTACCAACGCTGGCTGCTCAAGCGGTTGGTGCGTCAGACCCTGGCGGATCCTTTTGGGGTGAGCGCCGACGAGGAAGCCAAGCTGCAGGCGTCGCCCCCTCGTTCGATTCGTGAGTTCGACAGTGCCGTGACGGCTCCCCGCTGGGGGTTTGCGGATGTGGAGGCCTACTACCGCGAGGCTTCACCCCTGCAGCATCTGGTGCCCGCCTGCAAAGCGATGCCGCCCACCTTGCTGCTGCAGGCCCTGGATGATCCTTGGGTTCCTGCCTCGACTGCAATGGATCTGGCAGAAGCGCTGCCTCCGGAGGCTGCGATTCGCACCTTGTTCACGCCACGGGGAGGGCACAACGGCTTTCATGGCCGTGGCGGCTGCTGGGGCGATCAGCTGGCGACGGCCTGGCTCAGGGATGTTGTTGCTGGCTAAGCCGTGATCCCCACATGTTGTGGGGCCCTATCGCTTCAGTAGTAGAAGGCCCGATCGCTTGGGTTCTGGTACACAGCGCCACCACAGCGGGTGGCAATCTTCCACAGCGCTTTGTGGATAGGTGTTGAGTCGTAGCGCACCAGCTCAGGAAACCTCTGCCTCAGCAGTTGAGTTCCACGCCAGGCGTTGTAGTGCGGAATCGATGAATTCACGTGATGGCACACGTGGGTTGAGCCGATTCCATGGTGCAGCAGGTTGAGGATGGGCCCGTAGGGACGATCAACAGTTTGCAGGGCTCCCTTCGACCACGTCCAGGTTTCGTTGGAGAAGTGAGGGATATCGGTGTTGGTGTGCTGCAGCCAGGTGTAGGTGGTCAGCCACATGTTGATCACCAGGTAGGGCAGGCCGTAGACGCACAGCACACGGAGCAGGGAAAACTGCACTGAGGCGATGAGCAACAGGCCAACCATGGCGAGCAATCCCAGGTTGGATCGCAGCATCCACTTGCCGAAGGACTTAGGGAAAAGACGGCGTTTGCCGTTGAAATTGCGCTTGGGATTCCAGAAATGAGAGGTGGGGGAGTCGTAGTCCTCGCCGCCGGTGGCGCCCAGGAAGAGATAAAGCTGCCAGCCAATCACGAGGTGATTGAACAGTGAAATGATCCCGAAGACGGTGGGATTTAACCTCTGCTTGAACTGTTCGGTGGTTCGCCCCATCGGTGACGTTGCCCGCGGCGGAACATGGGTTTCTCCCTGTTCCAGGTGATTGCAGTGAGCGTGGTGCACCGCGTGGCTGTGGGCCCAGCTGTAGTACGGCACAAGCAAAGTGCTGTGCAGCACAAAGCCCACAACGCCTTCAATCCGGCGGTTGGGGTGGAAGGCGTGATGGCCGCATTCATGGGCGATCACCCAACAGCCCATCGCGATGGTGCCGGTGATCACACCGTAGAGGAGCCAGAGGGGGACGGCGGCTGCCGAGAGCGGGATCAGGGTTCCAAGGCCGACGGCCAGAAGCGAAAGGCCAGAAGACATGGCCAGGCTCGCCCAGGACTTCGCTGGGCTCAGCTTGGAGAGCTCTGCTGGCAAAGCGCTGAGCAGCTCAGCCTTGCTCGGGTAGGGGATTGATTCAGCGCTGTCTTCAGGGGCTGGATTTGCGGGTCGGGTCGCAGTTGCAAATGCCAAATGGAAGCCTCAAGACAAGCGCTCATCCGTTGGCGCTTAAGGTTTTCATCATAATTGCCCGGGCTGCGACCTGTGGGCGCATGGTGCTCAAGAGCCCAATAGCAATTGTTCGGATTTCGTTGTTTGGAATTCCGGCTGGATTTCAAGTTCCTTTTGCTCAGAGTTCCTTCTCTTGGGTGCAAATTGGGCCTTTCGCTTATGCTTTGCTGGATTGATTTGGGATCAAATTTCGCCTGAAGGGGCGCCAGTGGTTGTCTTGAATGGTGTTCTTTTGAGAATCCATTTTTCAACGGGTTGTTGGCCGATGATGTGTTGTTCGATGATTCTTTTGACGCGATCAGGCGAAACGTCGGCGTACCAAATTCCGTCTGGCCAGACCAGAAGAATCGGCCCTCGTTCACACACCCTGAGGCAATCGGCTTTGCTGCGCAGAACAATTCCCTCCGGGCGTTCCGTATTTTCGAGATTCAGTTCGCGAACAACGCTCTTCAGTTCATTCCAGGTTTGTGCTCCAACCGCTGAATCGCAGCATTTGGCTTTGGTGGCGGTTGCACAGAGCAGGAGGTGATGGCTGACCCGTTCCATGCCTAAGCGGCGAGCGCTCCCATGGGCAAACGGGTCACCCCGAGGTTCACCTGTTCTCGCACGGCGGTTCGCGCCCACTGATCCACCCGCAGCACGTCGTCCAACTGGGGTTGGGCCATCAGATCGGGTTTATGACGCTCGCAGGCGGCCTCGATCACGGCTGGGATGTCGAGGAAGTGAATCTTCTCCTCGAGGAACTGCGCCACGGCTTCCTCGTTGGCAGCATTCATCACCGCAGGCATGGTGCCGCCGGCGCGTCCGGCGGCGTAGGCCAGCTCCATGCAGGGGTACTTGGCGGGATCGGGGGCCCGGAAGCTGAGCTGACCCACTTCCGTGAGATCCAGTCGCCGCCATGGCGTCTCCAGGCGAGAGGGCCAGCTGAGGCAGTAGAGGATCGGCAGCTTCATGTCGGGCCAGCCCAGTTGGGCCAGCACGGAGGAATCCGCCAGCTCGATCATCGAATGGATGATGCTCTGGGGATGGATCACGATCTCGATGTGGTCGTAATCCAGGCCGAACAGGTAGTGGGCTTCGATCACCTCCAGCCCCTTGTTCATCAAGGAGGCGGAATCCACGGTGATCTTGCGGCCCATGCTCCAGTTGGGATGACTGGTGGCATCGGCCACGGTGGCCTTTTCGAGGTCGGCGGCCGTCCAGTCGCGGAAGGCGCCGCCGGAGGCTGTGAGCTGAATCCGGCGCAGCCCCGGTGTGGGCACGCCGGTGGAGAGGCGTGCGTTTTCAGCCCAGGGGGTTCCCTGCAGGCACTGGAAAATTGCTGAGTGCTCCGAATCCGCCGGCAGCAGACGGCTGCCGCTCTTCTTCAGCTCCGGCAGTACCACGGGGCCGGCTGCAATCAGCGTTTCCTTGTTCGCCAGAGCCAGGTCTTTACCGGCGCGGATCGCCGCCAGGGTCGGCAACAGACCGGCGCAACCAACAATGCCCGTCACCACCAGGTCGGCGCTGTCCCAGGCGGCAGCAACGTTGAGACCATCAGCACCTCCCACCAGCTGGGGTGCATCAGCGCCTGTGACGCCGGCGTCCTGCAGACGCTCCTGCAGTTCGGGCAGGAGATCGGCATCGGCCAGGGCCACCACCTCAGGGCGATGCCGCTGAACTTGGTCAACCAAAAGCTTCAGGTTGCGGCCGGCCGTTAGGGCCACAACGCGGAACTGCTCTGGAAACTCCTCAGCGATCTGGAGGGTCTGGGTGCCGATCGAACCGGTGGATCCCAGCACGCTGATGGCTTTCATGCTGTTCCGGCAGTTGCGACAAGTCTCCCACCAGGACCGTTGAACGCTGGCAAGCTGGCGGACAGCTTGTGGAGAGCGCATGGCGAAGGAACAGTGGCGATCGGGCCTGGGGTTTGTCCTTGCAGCTGCGGGCAGTGCCGTGGGTCTGGGCAATCTCTGGGGCTTTGCCTACCGCGCCTCCCAGGGAGGTGGCGGCGCCTTCCTGCTGCTCTACGTGGTGATTGTGCTGTTGGTCTGCCTGCCGGTGCTGGTGGCCGAAATGGTGCTGGGGCGCAGCACCGGCCAAAGCCCCCTGCTCGCGCCAGTGGCGGCCGCCGGCCGCCGTTGGCAGCCGATGGGTTGGCTGTTCGTGCTGGCGGCCAGTGGAATCCTGGCCTTCTATGCCGTGTTGATGGGGTGGACCGGGGCCACCCTGGTGCAGACCCTCACCCAGGGGCTCCCGGCGGATATCGCTTCAGCGGAAGCCTTTTTCGCCGGCCTCAGTGGCGGCCGCTCCGCCTTGATCGGCCAGCTGCTCAGCCTGGTGGCGACTGCTGCTGTGGTGGCGGCCGGCGTGCGCGGAGGCATTGAGCGGTTGTCCCGCTGGGGGCTGCCGCTGTTGTTTGTGCTGCTGATTGGCCTTGCGGTATGGGCCGCTGGTCTTGATGGGGCCTCGGAGGGCTATCGCACCTTCCTGCTCCGCTGGGACAACAGCCAGCTGCAGGACCCCACCACGATTCGCAATGCCTTCACCCAGGCCTTCTTCTCGATTGGCACGGGCATCGGTTGCATCCTGGCCTATTCGGCCTACCTGAGCCGGCGCGCCCACCTGCCGCGGGAAGCCGTGGCGGTGGTGGGGATGGATACCGCTGTGGGCTTGCTGGCCGGCATGGTCACCTTCCCCGTGGTGATGAGCTTTGGCCTCCAGGATGTGATCAGTGGCTCCACCCTGGGCACGATCTTCATCGCGCTGCCCACGGGCCTGGGCTCGCTGGGCGCCACAGGTCAGCTGGTGGCGGTGCTCTTTTTTGCTCTGGCCCTGATTGCAGCGATCACCTCAGCGGTGTCGCTGTTGGAGGTGCCGGTGGCCTGTTTGATCGATCGCCTGGGGTGGAGCCGCTCCCGGGCCGTCTGGGTGTCCGCGGCGTTGATCTTTGTGGCCGGTCTTCCAGCGGCCACCTCCATGGAGGTTCTCGGCTGGATGGATTCCGTGTTTGGGGGCCTGCTGCTGATTCTGGGGGGCTTGCTCCTGGCCCTGTTGCTGGGTTGGGTGCTTCCCGCCCGTTTCCAAGAGGAGCTCAGCCATTCGGGGAGCCCGATCTGGCTGCAGCGCTTTCTGCTGGTGATGCTGCGCTGGATTTCGCCGCCAGTGATCGCCGTTGGTCTGGTGATCAGCGTGATTGATCTCATCCCCAGCTGAGGAGATTCACTTGGAGAGTGCCTACGGCTGATCCGAGGAATTGAGCATGGATTCCATCTTGCGAATCCTCTGCAGCATCTTGTCCCACACCTCTGCTTTCCAGGCTTGCTCCGCATCGCCCGTGGAAGCGGCCAGTTGCTTCTGAGCCGTGAGCTTCGCCTCAAGATCCTCGCCAGCATCAAGGGCCTTCATCAGCTCCATCTCGAGCTTGGCGGTTTCCATGAAGTTCAGCTTCTTCAGCCAGAGCATGGGGAGCAACAGGATCGGGGTTCAGTCTGCCGGGATCAGGCGCGGATCCACTCCGTCACTCCGCCGGGTTTGTCGATCAGCTCCACCCCTTGGGCGACGAGCTCATCCCGGATCCGGTCGGCCTCCGCGTAATCCTTGGCTGCTTTCGCTGCCTTGCGCGCCGCAATGGCTGCATGAATGGCGCCGTCGTCGAGGCTGGTGGCGGCTTCCGCTTCCGAGCGCAGTCCCAGTACCGCCGCCAGGTGTCGCAGCAGCTGCCAACGCCCCTCCAGATCCTTCAACTCCGGCTCAGGCAGGGCGGCGTCTTCCCCCCGTTCCAGCCGGTTGGCGAGGGCCCGCAGGGGCTTGGCCAGATCGAACAGAACGGCCAGTCCGCCCGAGCTGTTGAGGTCATCGTCCATGGCGCTGATGAAGCGTTGTTCGAACTCCACCAGAGCGGTGTCGGCTGGACCTCCGTTGGCGGTCATGGCGCCCTCTGTGAGCGGTGCGGAGATGCTCCAGCCAAGGCTCTCGCCGTGGCGATCGCCAAGGCTCAGGGCCGCATTCAGACCCTTCCAGCCGGTGGCTGCGGCCTCAAGGGACTCGGCGGTGAAATCAAGCGGTTTGCGGTAGTGCGCCTGCAGCACAAACAGGCGAAGGGTCATCGGCGAGATTCCACTGTCCAGCAAGGCGCGGATGGTGGTGAAGTTGCCGAGCGATTTGGACATCTTGGTGCCCCCGACATTGACCATGCCGTTGTGCATCCATAGCTTCGCCAGGGTTGTGCCGTTGGCGGTTTCCGATTGAGCAATCTCGTTTTCATGGTGCGGGAACACCAGATCTCCGCCACCGAGGTGAATGTCAATGGTTTGCCCCAGTTCCTGGCGCACCATCGCTGAGCATTCGATGTGCCAGCCCGGGCGGCCTGGTCCCCAGGGGGATTCCCAGCTGGGTTCTCCGGCTTTGGCCCCCTTCCACAGGGCGAAATCAAAGGGATGACGCTTGCGGCTTTCCTCTCCATCAGCGGTTCGACCGCTGGCTCCTTGCTGCTGGTCGTTGGGGTCGCGGCCGCTGAGCTTGCCGTAGTTCTTGGCCTTCGAAATGTCGAAGTAGACATCACCGTCTGAGCTGTAGGCGGCTCCTTTGGATTCCAGTTCGCTGATCAGTGTCTGGATGCCTTCGATGCAGCCGGTGGCCCGTGGCATTCGGTCGGCCGGGAGAATATTCAGACGCCCCATGTCGACCTCGAACGCTTCGATATTGCGTTCACTCACCGCCTGCATCGTGATGCCCTCCTCATCGGCGCGGTTGAGGATCTTGTCGTCGATGTCGGTGTAGTTCTGGACGTAGGTGACGTCGTACCCGCGCCAGATCAGATATCGCCGCAGCACATCCCAGTTGATGTAGCTGCGGGCATGGCCCAGGTGGCAGAGGTCATAGACCGTCACGCCGCAGCAATAGATGCTGGCTTTGCCCTCTGTGAGGGGCTCGAACGCTTCGGTGCGGCTTGTGAGGCTGTTGGTGAAGCGCAGGGACACAGCTGATCAGGAGCTCAGGATGAGGCTACGGCCTGTTCGGCTGCGTTTATTTCGCCTCCATCCAGTTCGCGCCGACGCCGGTCTCCACCACCAAGGGAACACTCAGCGCAACGGCCTGTTCCATGGTCTGCACCACCAGCTCTCGGATGGCGTCCAGCGCGTCCGGCGCCACCTCGAGCACCAGTTCGTCGTGCACCTGCAGCAGTAGCTGGGCCGGTAGGCCCTGACGCTGCAGGGCTTCTTGCAGCTGCACCATCGCCACTTTGATGATGTCGGCACTCGAGCCCTGAATCGGGGCATTGGCCGCCGCCCGCAGTTGCTGCGCCTCCATGCCACCGCGTCGGGCCACATCGAGGTCGATCTCCAGGGGGTCCTTGCCCAGCAGCCGCCCCAGGCCGTTGCGATCGAAGTGGAACGGCCGCCGGCGGCCGAGGATGGTTTCCACGTAACCGCGGCTGAGGGCGAGCCGCTCCTGCAGCTCGAGGAAGGCGAACACCTTCGGGTAGCGCTGCTTGTACTTGGCCAGGAACTCCTTGGCTTCGCTCTGGCTCACGCCGGTTTCCCGGGCGAAGCGCTGGGCTCCCATGCCGTAGATCACACCGAAATTGATCGTTTTGCCGAGCCGACGCTCGTCCGGGCTGACTTCGTCTTTGTCCAGCAGCAGCCTGGCGGTCAGCGCGTGCACGTCGTCGCCACTGCGGTAGGCCTCCTGCAGCACCTCTTCTCCCGAGAGGTGGGTGAGGATGCGCAGCTCGATCTGGGAGTAATCAGCGCTGAGCAGGGTCCAGCCCTCCTGAGGCAGGAAGGCCTTGCGGATCCGCCGGCTGTACTCGGTGCGCACCGGAATGTTCTGCAGGTTGGGATTGCTACTGCTCAGCCGCCCCGTTGCCGTTACGGCCTGGTTGAAATCGGTGTGGACCCGCCCGGTTTCCGCCTCCACCAGCTGCGGCAAGGCGTCGATGTATGTGCTTTTCAGCTTGCTGAGCACCCGGTGCTCCAGCACCAGGGGCACCGCCGGGTGGTCGTTGCCGAGTTTCTCCAGCACGGTGGCGTCGGTGCTGAAGCCGGTTTTGGTGCGTCGGGATTTCTTGCGATCCAGGCCAAGGGTGTCGAACAGCAGCTCTCCCAGCTGCTTGGGTGAGGCCAGGTTGAAGTCCACTCCAGCGGCCGCTTTGGCGTCGGATTCCAGCTGCTGCAGGGTGGAGCCCATCTCCTCGGAAAGGCCCTGGAGATAGGGCACATCAATGCGGATTCCGGTGGATTCCATCCGGGCCAGCACCGGTTCCAGCGGCTGTTCCACCTGCTCCAGCAGCGGCAGCAGCTGGGGGCCCATGGCCTCCAGCTGACGTCGCAGCAGCAGGGCGAGGCGATGGGTGACGTGCACGTCCATACCGCAGTACAGGCTGGCGGGCTCCAGCGGCACATCGGCGAAGGTTTGCTTCTTGCCCACCAGATCGGTGAAGGCGGTGGGCTGGAAGCCGAATTCCCGTTCGGTCATCAGCTCCAGACCGTGTTTCGCTGCGGCATCCCGCAGGTAATCGGCCAGCAGCGTGTCGATCACGACGCCCTCCAGGGCAACGCCATGCCGCAACAGGATCAAGCGGTCGTATTTGGCGTTCTGCAGAGCCTTGGGGTGGTTGCTGCTGGCCAGCCAGGGGGCGAGGGCGGTGAGCACGGTTTCCAAGGGCAGCTGCTCCGGGCTGCTGTCTTCACTGCGTTTGTGACCCAGCGGGATGTAGGCGAGTGCGTCCAGGGCCTCTCCCCAGCAGATGCCGATGCCCACCAGTTCGGCGCGGAACGGGTTGAGGTCGGTGGTCTCGGTGTCGAAGGCCACAGGCAGGCTGCTGTCGGTGCAGGCCATCAGCCTTTGCACCAGAGCGTCCAGGGCTGTTTCGGTCTGGATCAGCTGCGGCTTCAGGGCCGGCAGACCCACGTCGTCGTTGGTTGCCGGTTCGGTTGCGGCTTCGGCAGCTGGCTGTTCCGCGCTGGCTGAGCGCCGGGGGGTCTTGGCTGCAGCGGCCTCCGCATTGGCCCCGTAGCCCCCTTCGGAGAAGGCCGCCACAAAGCCGCCCACCTGGCGCAGCAGGCTGTTGAGCTCGAGGTCTTCCAGGCAGCTGCTCAGGCCGTCGGCATCCACCGACGACAACGGCAGGCTGGGTTCCTTGGGCAGGGGAACATCGACGAGAATCTCGGCCAGCTTGCGCGACAGGTAGGCGTTGTCGCGGTCGGCGCGCAGCTTTCCTTTCAGAGCTCCTTTGATGGCGCCCCGGCTGGCTTTCGGCCCTTCGGCTTCCACTTCCTCGAGGGTGGCGTACACCGCGTCGAGGTCGCTGTTGTCTTTCAGCAGGTTGATGGCTGTTTTGGGGCCAACACCACGCACGCCGGGGATGTTGTCGGAGCTGTCCCCGGTGAGGGCCTTGAGGTCCACCACCTTGTCGGGCATCACGCCGAGCTTGCCGAGCACCCCCTCTTCGCGGATCAGTGTTGGGCCACTGCTTTTGGCGTAGGGGCCGCCACCCATGTAGAGCACTGCGATGTCACGGCTGTCATCCACCAGCTGGAACAGGTCGCGGTCTCCCGAAAGGATCCGCACGCCCCATCCCGAGTCGGCCGCTCGGTTCGCCAGGGTTCCCAGCACATCGTCGGCTTCGTAGCCCGGTGCCATGCAGAGGGGGAGCTGCAGGTGCGTTTCGAGGATCTGCTGCAGCTGTTCGAGGTCCTGGAAGAACACCTCAGGCGCCACATCCCGGTGGGCCTTGTAGTTGGCGTCCGCCTTGTGGCGGAAGGTGGGCTCGGCTGTGTCGAAGGCGATGGCAACGCCTTCTGGCTTCAGGGTTTTGCTGTTTTCCAGCAGGGCTTTGAGAAAGCCATAGGTCACGCTGGTGGGCCGGCCGTCTTTGGTGGCCAGACCGCCTTCCCCCCCCTTGCTGAAGGCGTAGAAGCTGCGGAATGCCAGGGAATGGCCATCCACAAGCAGCAGAAGGGGCTTGGCGGTGGCCTCGGGCATGACGGTGTTGAAAGTGTGGGTGGATCAATCGCGGCGATCGGCCCATGGGGGCAGATCGATGAACACGCGGCTTCCTGATTCGAGACCGTTCAGGATTGCAGTCTTGTCGCCGCTGCTGTTGCCCAGTTCCACCGGCTGAAAACGTGGTTGCTGGTTTTCATCCACCAGCAACACACCCTGTTTGCCGTCTTCAAGGGTGATCGCCACGGTGGGCACCAGGATTTCGGGCGCACTGCGCCCGGTTTGGAAATTGATGTCGGCGGTCATACCGATCTTCAGTTTCTTCTGCGGGTTGACGAAGTTCAGCTTCACTTCAAAGGAGGTGACGCTGTTTTCTTTCGCGGCGCGGGGTGCAACCTCACTCACCGTTGCCTGGAAGCGCTCATCGGGATAGGCATCCACCCTGATCTTGGCGGTTTGGCCGGGCTGGATGCGGCCGATGTCGCTTTCCGGAACGCGGGCCCTCACCTCCAAGCCTTGCGAGAGCTCAACGATCGAGGCGCTGGTGGCACCGGCTGTGGCCGAGGCGGCTGTGGTGGGGGTCACAAATGACCCCGGTTCGGCGTAGCGCGCTGTGATCGTTCCTGAGAAGGGGGCGCGGATCGTCTTTTCTCGGCTTTCCTGTTCCAGTTGCTCCACCCGTTCTCGGGCTGCCACCAGACCCGCCTGCCTGGCCAGCATCTCGAAGCGCGCATCACTGAAGTCGTCAGCGCTGAGCGCGCCGCTGGCATACAGCTGGCTGCGACGTTCGAAATCCTCCCTCTTGTTCTGATAGTTGGCGTCGGCCTGACGCAGCAGAGCCTGCTTCTCCTGCAGCCGATCATCGAGATCGCCGCGATCCATCACCGCCAGCACCTGCTCGTTCTCCACCACATCCCCCTCATCCACCATCAGCTCCGCCAGCAGACCCGGCTGGCGCGGACTCACGTTCACCTTCTGCTGGGCCTGCAGTTCCCCGCTGGCGCTGATCACTCCAGAGAGCACGCCGCGTTCAGCTGTGGTGGTGAAGGGCGTCAGATCCCGTTGACGGTTGCTCCAAGGACCGAAACGCAGCAGCAGCCCACCTCCGCCCAAGGCCAGCAGCAGCACTCCCACCATTGCGGTTTTGCGCCGGCTGGATCGTGCTTTTGCCACTGAGGCCAGCTCTGCTTCAGGCGATGGGGACGCAGGGGAGCGCAAGGACTGCAGCATGGGCCCACAAAACTTCACAACAGTCTCGCCGTTGGCCGGTAGATTCCGCCGATGCTCAAAGCCGGAATTGTCGGATTGCCCAACGTGGGCAAGTCCACCTTGTTCAATGCGTTGGTCGCCAACGCTCAGGCGCAGGCTGCCAATTTTCCGTTCTGCACGATCGAGCCCAACGTTGGCACCGTGGCGGTGCCCGATGAACGATTGGACCGGCTCACAGAACTGAGCAAAAGCCAGGACACCATTCCGACCCGGATGGAGTTTGTCGACATTGCTGGTCTGGTGAAAGGCGCCAGCCAGGGCGAAGGTCTGGGCAACAAGTTTCTGGCCAACATCCGTGAGGTGGACGCGATTGTTCACGTGATCCGCTGCTTCGAGGACGATGACGTCATTCACGTTTCAGGGTCAGTGGGTCCCTCCCGGGATGCGGAGGTGATCAATCTTGAGCTGGGTCTGGCGGATCTGGCTCAGATTGAGAAGCGCCGGGAGCGTCTCAAGAAGCAGATGCGCACCAGCAAAGAAGCGCAGGTGGAAGACGCTGCTCTTGAACGGATTCAGGCGGTGCTCGAGAACGGTGGTGCGGCTCGCAGCGTCGATCTGAGCGAGGAAGAAGCGGCGATGATCAAGCCCTTGGGGCTGTTGACTTCCAAGCCGATCATCTACGCCACCAATGTGAGTGAAGACGACCTGGCTGAAGGCAATGCCTTCTGCAGCGAGGTGGTTGAACTGGCCGCCAAGGAAGGTGCCGAAACTGTGCGGATCTCTGCCCAGGTGGAAGCGGAGTTGGTGGAACTGGGAGATGAGGAAACCGCGGACTATCTGGAAGGTCTTGGGGTGACGGAAGGCGGTCTGCAAAGCCTGATTCGGGCCACCTATCGATTGCTCGGGCTGCGCACCTACTTCACCACCGGTGAAAAGGAAACAAGGGCCTGGACCTTCAAAGCCGGGATGACCGCTCCGCAGGCTGCCGGTGTGATTCATACCGATTTCGAGCGGGGCTTCATCCGCGCTCAGACCATCGGTTGGGAGAAGCTGTTGGAGGCCGGATCACTGGCAGAAGCCCGCAACAAAGGTTGGCTGCGCAGTGAAGGAAAGGAGTATGTGGTGGATGAAGGTGATGTGATGGAGTTCCTGTTCAACGTTTAGTCAAAGCATTTGATTCCCTAGACATTCCCTCTAGCGCTCTTTGACTTTTCAAGAGTGCTTGATTGGGGAAATATCAGTGATCTCTAGTTGGTTCGCCTAGAGCAAGCCCTGAATGCACTTGTATCCCTTGAGGAACTTGCTCAACTTTCCACCCTTCATGATCTCACTTCCAATTTTCTCGCATTGATTCAGGGATTCAACTGGAATGAGTTCGATCTCCTGGGTGATTGTGCTTAGAACCAGGTAAGCCGCTTTCTTGCGCTCTCCGTGAGCCACCAGTGCCCGTCCATCGTGCTGAGTGGCACTGGCAAGCGGAGAAAATATGACGGTGAGCAGCATCGCAGTGAACCATTTCATTGAGCGATCTGATCTTGCTTTTGCGGTGTTGTGGTCAACACAGTTTGGCTGCTGATCAATTCTTTGTACGTCCATAGAGCATGAACATCTGTTCTCTAGTTGAGATCATTTTGTAGGGCAAAAAGAGGAGTCAGGTCTTCTTCAGTATTTTCGTCAGCATCTAACTGAGAGATGGCTTTCTCTTGGTCCTCGGATGGTCTTCATCCTCTGCCGTCAGCTCTCAACGATGTTGTTGACCTGAACTGCCTGCCAGAGCATCAAAGCTTTGTTGTTCTGGCGGGGCGATGTCCTGGCCTGTTGCTGTCACCCCGTAGCGCGGCTTGAGGCTGCGCAGGGTAGGGAGCACGACCAGGCATGCCCCACCCATCAGCAGCCAGAGCAGCAGGCCATTGTTTTGAAGGTCCAGCAGGGCTCCACCAGCGAGGGGCGCCACGATGGCGCTGATGGCGAAGCACTGTGAAAACAGAGCCATCGCCAAGCCACGGTGTTCTGGTGGTGTCTCTTCAATAACGGCTTCTGTGGCCGTGGGCAGGAAAGCGGCCTGGGCGAAGGCCATTGGCAGCAGCGCTGCCAGCACCAGGATCGTTCCGTTCTCGAACAGGGAGGAGAGTGCAATCAGGCTGCAGCCCAGACTGAATCCCGCCAGGCTCAATCCGAGGCCGAAGGCAACGCTGCGCTCCGCCAGCCATCGGCCCACCGGCCACTGCAGGCTCACCAGCAAGGTCAACTGAAGGGCGATCAGGGCACTGCTGTGGCTCTCGCTCAGGGCCGGTCGCATCATCCCCCCGCGCACCAGATCGAGGGGAAGCGCACTCTGTTGAAGGGCCAGGATCCCTGTGGCCACCACACTGATCAACAGCACCGGCAGCAGGGGAAGCAGCCAAGGCAGCCGGGTCATCGGCCGTGGTCGTTGGCCAAGCGGATCTGGGCTGTTGCCGCTGAGGTTGCGGTAGGGCGGACCGTCCTGGAGGGGAACAAGGCTGATCAGCACCAGCACAGCGCCCATGCAAACCGCCTCAACGCTGTACACCGTCCGCAGGATTCCCAGGGTCGCGGCAGCGGTTCCGATCAGCGTGCCAATGCCGATCCCCAGAGCATCGGCACTGCGCACCAGGGCGTAGCCCCGACTGGAGGGCAGGTTGCCGCAACTCAGCGGAACGGCCAATTCGATGGCAGGCCAGTACAGACCCGCCGCGCAGCCCAGCAGCAGTTGTCCGAGCAGATAGCTGTTGTAGCTGTTGGCCTGCAGCAGGATCAGATCAGCGGCAATGGCCAACAGGGTTGTGCCCCGTACCGGCCAGGAGCAGCGGATGCCGCGATCGAGCAAAGCGCCACTGAGCAGACGCACCACCGTGCCGATCAGAGCGGAGACGGCCAGGCCGCTTCCCACTTCACGGGCTGAGAAGTCAATCGCATGAAAGATCAGCGGCGTCATGAACATCACTCCGCCGGCACCGATTGAGGCCAGAAACCTCAGTCGGGTGACGTTTCTCAGCGGTGATGGAAACTGGTTCCACCACCGCTGAGGGTCAGGCGTTGCTGCGCGGACGCTTAACAGGACGATGCATCGCGATGGGCTTGATGGGCAGTCTGCTGCTCAGCACATGCGGATCGTGGCCTGTTGGCTCCACAGAACGTGTGGAGGTCAAGATCGACGGTGTGGTTTTTCCGGTTTCAGTGGAGGAACTAGGCGCCTTTGTGCGCTCGCCGACGGCTGATCTGGCGCAGCTTTCGCGATCGGAGTTGTCCACCTGGATGGGGCTTCTCGCTCCCGAGAGCCGCGAAGGCCTGATCCGTCTGCTCCAGGCTCCGGTGCTCTCCCGCCTCAGCCTCGGTCGTCAGCTGCTCAGCAGCTGGGGGGCGGGGCCGCTGCTGGATGCTCTGGGGGAATTGATTCGCGTGGAGGACGGACAGCGCATCAAGCGTTCCCTGGTGCTCCCCACGCTGGAGCAGCTGCTCGAACGGCAGGAAACTGTCTCAACGCTGGATGTGTTGGAGGCGTTGCCCACCCCGCAGTTGCGTCTGGATCTGGATGCGTTGGTGGCTGTTGCCAACCGCTGGCGGCTGGAATTGAAGCGTCATCAGGCCTTGATGCGGGCTTTGGCTGAGGAAGAGGCTCGGCTGCAGCCCCTTCAGGGCAGGCAGCGTTCTGCCTCGGCTGATGCGCCCCGTCACGCAACGCTTGCGGTGGGCCATCGTTCACGTCCATTGCAGCTGGAACGTTGGATCCCCCAGTCGCCTCGTGCGGATCAGACATGGGTCTTGATGATGCCGGGGCTGGGCGGGGACCCTAATCATTTCCACTGGCTGGCCCGTTCGTTGATGCAGGCGGGCTGGCCCGTGCTGGTGCTGGAGCATCCCGGCAGCGATGCCGCCGCTGTTCAGGGTTTGCTCGAGGGGCGGCAGTCGTTCGATGGCGCCGCAGCACTTCGTGATCGCTTGGCTGACCTGGCGGCGGTGCTGGAGGCGCAACAACGAGGCGATCTGGACATCCCCGGGACCGAGGTGGTGCTGATGGGCCATTCCCTGGGTGCCTTGACGGCCCACCTGGCCAGTGGGGCGGAGCTGGTGCCCGGGATCGCCCAGCGCTGTGAAGCGGCCCTGGCGGGCTTGCCCCTCACCAACCTGTCGGAATTGCTCCAGTGCGAACTGGCGGCAGGCCGTGTGCTCGAGGGCAAAGCGATCGACCCGCCGCCCCGGGCGGTGGTGGGGCTCAACAGCTTTGGCGGGTTGATCTGGCCGCACCGCGCCAGTCTGGCGTTGCCGATTCCGCTGTTGATGGTGGGTGGGACCCTCGATCTGATCACCCCTCCTCTGGATGAGCAGCTGGCTCTTTTGGCTGGATTGGCGGAGCATCCCGCCAGCCGGGTGGTGGTGGTTGAGGGGGCCAGTCACTTTTCGCCGATTCGTGTGGATGGCCAGGGAATGGCGTCAGAGGGGGATGACCTCTTCCGGCTCGGCGAAGAGTTGGTGGGTGTCAATCCCCTTAGCGTTCAACGGGTGATTGCCCATGAAGTCATTCGTTTTCTTGATTCCCTGAACTCCCCGCCACCCAGCAACGATGCCGTTCACCTGATGGACGCCAGTTCCAAGACGCGCTGGCATCGCTTGGGCCGTCGCAGGGCCCAGCAGCTGCTGGATCAGTAGCGCACCCGTGGATCGAGGCTGGCCACCAGTAGATCGACGGCAACACTCACCAGCACCACCAGGGCGGCGATCACTACCACGATCCCCTGAACGACGGGGTAGTCCCTCTGGTTGATGGCTTCCTGCAGCCGCAAGGCAATGCCTGGCCAGGAGAAGGTCACTTCAATCAGCAGGGCCCCACCGATCAGGGAAGCCACGGTGATGCCAGCAATGGTGAGCACCGGCAGCAAAGCATTGGGCAGTCCGTGGCGCAGGATCACCTGGCGTTCACTGAGGCCGCGGCTGCGCGCCGCTTCCACGTAGTCGCCTCGCAGGGTGCGTCGCAGGTTCAGTCGCAGGGCGGTCGTGAAGGTGCCGCTGAGTAGCAGGGCCAGGGTCCCCGCGGGCAGGATCAGGTGACGCACGCTGCCTCGGAACGCGGTCCAGTTGTTCTGCAGAGCGCTGTCCAGCAGGAAAAATCCGCTGCCCTCGGGGGGGAGAAGGCTGGGGGGGAAGCGCCCGCCCACCGGCAACCAGCCCAGGCTGACGGCGAACACCAGCTGCACCAGCATGGCCACCCAGAAGGGCGGCAGGGCATAGGTGCCCAATCCGTAGAGGCGTCCGCCCAGGTCAATCTTTCCCTCGGGCCGGGCAATGCCACTGAAGCCAATGCTCAGCCCCACCACAGCAGCCAACACCAGGGCGATCACGCTCAGCTCCAGGCTGGCGGGCAGGGTTTTGCCGATGATTGCTCGCACCGGCTCCTGGTTGATCAGGGCCTGCCCCAGATCGCCGTGGATCAATCCATTGAGATAGCTGAGGTACTGATCCAGCAACGATTGATCCAGGCCAAGCCGAGCTCGCATGGCGGCTTTGGCAGCGGCGGGGGCTCGGCTGCCGAGCACCGCATCCACGGGATCCCCTGGGGCGACGCGCAGCAACAGGAACACCAGGCTGGCGATCAGCCACAACATCAATGGCGCCAGGGCGAGGCGGGTGGCGCTGTAGCGGGCGAGGTCTCGGGCGCGTCCCATCAGTTGTTCGTCGCTCCTGTCTTTGATGCTCCGTCCTGCCGGCGCTCCAGCTCAGCGAGCATCAGCTGACCACTGCCATCAAATCGTGGAGGGTTGAGGTTCAGTTGGGCCCAGGCCCGAGGTGAATCCAGCCAGACGGGGATGTAGGCGGCACCGTCGGCGGAGAGATGGTCCACACGATCCAGGGCGGTGCGGCGGGCATCGCCCGTCAGCGTGTCGGATTTCAGCAGGGCGGTCTGCAATCCGGGGGCACTCCAGAAGCTGCCGCTGATGACTGCTTCTCCTTCCATACAGATGTTGCCCTCCACCGAGGTGCAGCTCAACAGCGGCGTCAGATAGGCCTCCGGATCGGGGTAGCTGCCGCGCCAATCCAGCATCACGGCTTTGAAGGCACCTTCCCCCAGCTGGCGGTAGATGGTGGTGGATTCGACGCCATCGAGATCCAACACCAGGCAATCCGAGAGGTCCCGTTGCACCTGGGCCTGCCAGGTGAGGGCCAGCAATTGGTCGGCGGGCACATTGGAGCGGAAGGTGAGCGGAAAGCGCAGGGTGCTGCCGTTGCAGTAGCCCGCCGCCTGCAGCAGCTTTCGGGCCTGATCGGGGTTGTGTTCGGGCCAAGGGGCCATGGCGCCGCCGGCCAGGCTGGGGGGAACCAGTGCCCGCAGTGGACGGCGCAGCCCGTAGCTCACCCGTTCACTGATCTCGCTTCGGTTCAGGCTGACGGCCAGGGCCCGTCTGAGCTTGGGGTCTTGGAATGGCTCCCGGTTGCTCAGCAGGGTGATGTAGCCGATCTCCATCGCCGGACCCACCGACTCGTGCAGCTCCCCCGCGCTGGCCCGTTCATGCAGGGTGTGGCGCTGGTCTTCGTCGATCGAGGCGGAGAGCAGCAGATCCACCTCGCCACTGCGCAATGCCCCGTAGAGCGCCGTGGAGTTGCTCAGCGTGATCAGATCGAGGCCGTTGTTGCGCGGCGCCTCACCCCAGTACTGGGCAAAGGGCTCCAAGCGTTGCTGATGTTCGCTGAAGCGGGTCAGTTTGTAGGGGCCTGTCCCCACAAAGCGGTCGTGCAGAAAACGGTCCTGATGGTTGCTGTAGGCCGTTGGTGAAATCGGGGTGAGGTTGATCGACGTCAGTAGGCCCTGCAGGGATGTGGAGGGGCGACTGAGGCGCAGCCGCAGGGTGTGGCTGTCGGCTTCCTCCACCGCCGCAATCCGGTCGCCCACCACATAGCTGAGGGTTCCGATCTCGAGGAAGCGCCGCAGGCTGAAGGCCATGGCTGCGGCATCGAACGGCGTTCCATCGTGGAATCGCACATCGGTGCGCAGGGGAACCGTGACGGTGCGACCGCCATCACTCAGAACCGGGGCCGAGGCCGCCAGGCGGGGTTCCAGGGAGCCATCCCGCTTCAGGCGATAGAGCGGATCCCCCAGGGCGCTGATCAGCTGCGTGGCACCGAGGGTGCTGGCCTGGGCTGGATCCAGGGAGCTGATGCGGCCCGCTGAGGCCACCGTGATGCGGCTGGTGGGGGGCGGGGCCTGACACCCCATCTGGGTGATGGTCAGGGCTAGGGCCATCAGCGCGCCACCGCACGTCCATCTCGTGGGGCGATCGGTGCGCTTCAACGGGCCTCAATCAACACGGGTCGGCCCATTCAACAGGGACTTACCCGACCTGGCGAATCCTTTCCAACGAGATTTCGAACACCGGTGAGCCCTCGTTGCTCTGTAAGGGCCAGCGGCGCACCCAGCAGCGGTCATGGTCACCATCCACGCCGATCACTTGATAGGTGTCGTCGTCACTGTCGAGATTGACGCAATCTCCCTGGTGCACCGTCATCGGATTCACCCCCTCCTCTAGGGGGCAGCCTTGACCGGGACTCGAGCAGGTGAGGTTCTGCATGAACCGTTTCGAGCACAGATCTGAGGATTCAGGCCTGTGCCGTGAAAGTTCTTGACACTCTGACGCACGCCAGGGGGCATTCGCCAGGGCCGAAGCTCTCCTTAGAGGCAGCCGAGGTGAGCAGCGAGGCCAGACACCTCCGGCAAAGCCTGGATGGCGTCCAGGGCTTCATTCATCTGGCGTTGGCTCACTTCATGGGTGATCACAACGATCTCGGCGCCGGCGTCGCTGGCATTGAACTGCACGATCGACTGGATCGACACGTTGCGTTCGCCGAAGCAGCCACCCACCTTGCCGATCACGCCGGGGGCGTCTTTTGTCTTGAAACGCACATAGTGGCGTTGGCGAATGTCGCCTGAGTCGACCAGGGCGCAGGGTCGCCAGCTGCTGGCGGCCAGCAGGGGATCCACGTTCCCGGGACCTTCACTGGCCTGGCGGATGCCAGCGATGTTGAGGATGTCGGCCACCACCGCAGAGGCGGTCGGGCCGGCTCCCGCACCGGGGCCGTAGAACATCACTCGGCCGATGGGGTCACCTTCCACAAGGATGGCGTTGTTGACGCCGTTCACGCCGGCCAGGGGGTGGTCCTTGGGCACCAGCGTGGGCTGCACCCGCAGGGAGAGGGGCAGGGGATCGCCGCTTTCTGCCATGCGCTCGGCCACCGCCAGCAGCTTCACGCCGTAGCCCAGTTGATTGGCGTAATCCACATCCACGCCCTGCAGGCCACTGATGCCGTCGGTGGGAACGGCAGCGCGATCCACGCTGCCGCCGAAGGCCAGGGTCGCAAGGATCGCGATCTTGTCGGCCGCATCAAGACCGTCCACATCCGCTGCCGGATCGGCTTCGGCGTAGCCCAGCTCCTGGGCATCCTTGAGCACCGCGTCATAGGCGGCCCCCTCCTCAGCCATGCGGGTGAGGATGTAGTTGGTGGTGCCGTTGATGATGCCGCTGACGCGGTTGATGCGGTTGCCCCCCAGGGACTGCTTCAGCGGCTCAATGATGGGAATGCCGCCACCAACGGCGGCCTCGATCAGCACGTACACCCCGGCAGCGGCCGCGGCTTCAGCGATTTCCTGACCGTGGCGCGCGATCACGGCCTTGTTGGCGGTCACCACGGATTTGCCGGCTGCAATCGCCTGGAGAATCAGGCTGCGGGCCGGCTCCAGACCGCCGATCACCTCCACCACCACGTCCACGGCTGGGTCTTGAATCACCGCCGATGGGTCGGTGGTCAGCAGGCTTTCGTCCAGGGCGACGGGCCGGGGGCGGTTCAGATCGCGGACGGCAACACGGATCAGCTCCAGTTCACCCACCAGCGGGTGACGTTCGCTGGGGTTCTGGAGGATCGATGCCACCCCACCGCCAACCGTGCCCAGTCCCAGCAGACCCACGCCGACCTTTGCTGCCATCCCCTGTGATCCGTGTTGGAACGTTTGCGAGCGACTCTATGTATTGACGTGATTCGGCTTCTGTTCCTGTCTCTGTCCCTGTCCTGATCAGCGCTTGGGTCAGCTGTCCAGTTGACGGGCCTGCTCCTGCATGGCCAGAAGGATGTTGAGGAAGCCATTGGCGCGGGAGGGCGTCAGGCTGGCCTGCAGGCCTGTTGCCGCAATGAAGGCCGGGTCCACCGCCTGCACCTGGGCCGGCGTCAATCCATCCAGCCCCTGGATCAACAAGGCCAGCAGTCCCTTGGTGATCAGCGCATCGGAGTCCCCCTGCCAGCGCATCACTCCCTCATCGAGGGCACCCCGCACAAACACCTGCGACACACATCCCTTCACCTTGATGTCGTCGGTCTGCTCTTCGGCCGGCATGGGCGCGAGCTTCTTGGCCAACCAGAGCACGTATTCGTAGCGGCGTTTTGGATCGGCGGTGCCGCCCAGGCGCTCCACCATCCGGTCGAGGGCATCACTGCCGGTGCTGGTGGCCATGCGGGGCTCAGTCGTTTCGACGTCGCACGCTAACCAGCAGCCCCACCATCACCAGGCTGAAGGGGAACATGACCACCTCGTTCAGATCCACTTCGCCGTCTTGAACGGGAAGTTCGAGGTAGTCGCGGTGGCCTGGACCACCGTCCACCTGGAGATCAACGGTGCCGTTGCCCACGCTGCTGAGATCGAGGCTGAGGCGTCCCTCGGCGTCGGTGCGGCCCAGTTCCTGCCCTGGCGTGCCATCGGCATTGAGCAAGCGAACAACGGCCCCTTGGGTTGGCTCACCGTTGGAAAAGCTGCTGCTCAATTGCAGATCACCATCGAGATACTGCAGAGCACTTTCGATCTGATGGGCCTTGGCAGGGGCCAGCAGCGCACCCTGTAGCACCGAGCCGAGCAGAAGCAGTGGAGCCAGCAGACGCAGCATGGAAGGGCGATCAATGCTGCCCATGATGCGGCCCCTCAGGCGGGTCGACCAGCACCCTGCTCCGTGATCCAGCCGGTGAACGGAATATCCCAGGACTCCCGAGGCAACGCCTCGGCCGCAAGGCAGGTTGAGGGGAGAACCACCCAGGCCGGCACGGCAGCCCAGGCGGGATCAGCCCTGAGCCGGTCGTAATACCCACCGCCGTAGCCCAGGCGGATTCCCGCGCCGTCCACCGCCAGAGCCGGCACCAGCAGCAGCGCCAGCTGATCGGGTTGCAGAGCATCTCCAGCGGCAGGAGCGGGAATGCCGCAGCCATCGGGCTGAAGCGGGTCCTCACCCCAGCTTCGGTAGATGAGCCGGCCGTTGCCATTGGCCACTGGCAAGGCCAAGGGTGGATGGGGACCCTCCCGCAGCGGCCGTACATCCACCTCCCCCGGAAGGGGCCAGTAGATGCCCACATGGCGGCTGCCGCAGTTGGACTGGTCGATCAGCGCCGCCACGGCGTTCTGGATGGATCGCGTGGCGGCTTCCCCCAGATGACGCTGGGCTTTGAAGTGACGGCGCAGGGTTGGCTTGCTGCTCATCGCTGCAACCAGGCCGTCAGCGCCACCGCCAGGGCATCGGCCGCATCGTCCGGGCGGGGCGGTTCCTCCAGGTTCAACTCCCGCATCACCGCCTCCAGCACTTCATCTTTCTCGGCATGGCCGAACCCCGCCACGGCGAGTTTGATCTGCATGGGTGGGAACTCCACCATCGGGATCTTGAAGCGGGCCAGGGTCATCACCACCACGCCCCGCGCCTGCACCACGTTGATGGTGTTGCTGGATCGGTAGAAGAAAAACTTCTCCACGGCCGCCAGGTCCGGGCGCCAGATCCGGATCAGCTGGCGAAGGTCGCCAGCGATCTCAACCATGCGATCACCGTCAGAGCGACCGGAATCGGTCTGGATGATGCCGCAATCGAGCATGCGCTGGCATCCGTCCTGGATGTCAATCACCCCATAGCCCACCCGGGCGAGGCCCGGGTCGATGCCGAGGATCCGCATGGGCTGATTGTGGGGGGATCAGGCGGCGAGGGCCAGTTCGAAATCAGCGCGGTCGCTGCTCTCGCTGCGCTCAAACACCTTGCAGAACACCTTCACCACACGGTCGCCGGAATCCACCTGCTCTAGGGGGTCCTTGCGCAGACGGTGGCGCAGGCAGCAGGAGGCCACGCGCGCCACGTCTTCCTCGCTCACTTCCGTGCGTCCTTCGAAGGCGGCCAGGGCCCGCGCGGCACGGTTGGTGACGATGTCACCCCGCAGACCATCCACATCGAGCTCGCCGCAGACGGCGGAGATGCGCAGGCGCAGATCCTCATCGATGGTCACCTGACCGAGGCGTTGCTGGGCCTCCACCACCCGCTGTTGCAGGGCGTTTTGATTGCCCTCCACAGCGGTGCTGAAGCCATCGGGGTCGCTGTCGAAGGAGGTGCGCTGGTCCACCACCTGCACCCGCAGTTCCGGATCACGCACGGTGCGCACTTCCACGCTCATGCCGAAACGGTCGAGCAGCTGGGGGCGGAGTTCGCCTTCCTCGGGGTTGCCGGAGCCGATCAACACGAAACGCGCGGGGTGACGCACGGAGACGCCTTCCCGTTCCACGGTGTTCCAGCCGGAGGCGGCGGAGTCGAGCAGCACGTCGACGAGGTGGTCGTCGAGCAGGTTCACCTCATCCACGTAGAGCAGGCCGCGGTTGGCCTTGGCCAGCAGGCCGGGCTCAAAGGCGCGCACGCCTTCGCTCAGGGCTTTCTCGATGTCGATGGTGCCGCAGAGTCGGTCTTCCGTTGCACCGAGGGGCAGGTCCACCATCGGCACCTGCCGCGGTTCGGTGCTCAGGGTTTCCCCCTGCTGCATACGCTCGCGCACCTCACTGCTCTGCAGGTCGGGATCGCTGGCCGAGCTGTTGTAAGGATCTCCAGCGACAACGTCGATGTCCGGCAGCAGATCAGCCAGGGCACGGATCGTGGTGGATTTGCCAGTGCCACGGTCTCCCATGATCATTACGCCGCCGATGCGCGGATCGATCACGTTGAGAAGCAGGGCCAGCTTCATCTCCTCTTGACCGATCACCGCAGTGAAGGGGAAGACCCTGCGCTTCCGGGGTGCAGTCACGAGCAATTCTCTAGGCGTGCTCAGGATTGTTTCACAGGCTGCACGGTGATGACCTGCGGTGGCGTGGCATCAGCGGGATAGATCAGGCGAACGCGCACCTGCTTGGCCTCCCCTGGCTTGAGCATCAGCTGTCCCAAGGACGGCCCCTGCTGCCCCTGGCGCAGTACCAGGTGCTGGGTCTGGCGCCCCTTGGAACCACCCTCTGAATCCTCTAGACCCGTGGTCTGCACAGGCCCGCGGAACATCACCGGACCGTTGAGGTCATCGCGGAAGCGCAGCAGAGAGGTGGTGCTGTTGCCTTTGAGGGGCGAATCCAGCGACAGCTGAAGCGTGACCGCGGCTGAACCGGTGTTTTGCAGCGGCAGGGTGAGGTCGTACTCCACCCCGTAGTTGCCATGGGCTGCCCAGGCGGTGCCGGGATAAAAGCGTTTGAGTTCCGCGGTTTGCACCTGGTTGGTGGCGAGGGTGCCGCGCTCCAGGCTGCTGATCGGCCAGGAGATGGGGGCCTTGGGTGCGGCCAGCACCGGGCTGCCCGGGTCGGTGATGCGCGCCCGCCAGCTGCTGCCGATCTGAACACCGCTCACCCTGGAATAAATGATCTTGCCCTTGCTGCCCCGTGGGGTGGGTTGGTGCTCCTTGCTGCTCATGCGCTGGTCCTTGAGCAGTTGCAGCCAGTGCTGCTCGCTTGGAGCCTTGCCGTCTTCACCGTGGGCGGCCAGGGTGGCCAGCGCCACAGGTCCGGAGCTGTGGAAGCGCAGTTGCAGGTTGCGGCCGTTGAGCAGGGGATCGAGACCGGCCACGGGAATGGGCAGCAGCAACAGCTGTGTGGGTGCGCCGGGAGCCAGGCTCCAGCGGCGGTTGGTCAGTTCCGCTGCGCGGCGGCCGGCCAACAGATCTCCGGCCACACGGCTGCCGGGGCCAGACGCCACCACGTCGGTGGTTTCCGGCATCAGGCTCGGGAAGGGCAGGAAGGGGGCCTGGGTCTGGCCGGGCCCTGTGGCCTGCGAGAGCGAAGTGCTGCCCGAGAGCAGCTGCAGCGTCACAGGAGCATTCCCCAGCGGAGCTGCCAGCACCGCCAGCCACAGGGTTGAGCTGGGGCTGCCCTCCGTATCACCGGCATACACGTGGTGGCTGAACAGGTCGAAGCGACCGTTGAGCACCACCGGAACCGACGCCGCCTTCCCATCGGGGAAGGTTGAGATCAGGATGCCGTCGTCATCGATCAGTTCGGGGTTGTTGTCGTTCACCATCAACACGCTGTCGAGGCCTCCCGGCAGGGGGCGAACGCTCTGCTGACGCTCAATCACCTCCGCAGCGCCGGGCATGGTTGCAACAGCCAGCCAGGCAGCAGACAAAAGCGGAGCGAGCTTCATGGCTTGGGCGGAACGGGGACGGGTTTGAGGTGCGGTGCCATCGCAGCGGCGAGCCGACGGATCAGTTCGGTGGATCGGGGGTCGTTGAAGGGGCCCTCCACCAGAAATCCCGCCACAGCGCGTCGTCCGTCGGGGAGTTCGATCAGCCCAGCATCGGCGTAGGCGATGCCGATGTCACCTGTTTTGTTGTAGACGCGGTACCCCTTGCGGGCCAGGCTTGCGTCCGGTTCGCCCTGGGCGCCACCGAGGCCGCGCATCAAGCCCCTGGGCAGCAGCGTGTTGGTGATCGACGTGCCCATCACCTCGCGAAACAGATCCCGGCTGCGGGGGGCCAGCAGCTCGCCGCTGTCCACCAAGGCGATGGCCCGGCTGAGATCTCTGGCACTGGTGGTGTTGGTTCCGTCGAGATCCGGCAGCCAGTTGTTCACCACGGTGGAGGGCAGGTCTAGCTCCTGAAAGAGGGCGTTGATCGCATCCATTCCCCCTGCCCGGGCAATCATCAGGTTGGTGGCGGAGTTGTCGCTCACCCGGATCATTTCCGTGGCCACCTCATGGGTGGGGAAGCGGCTCCCCAGAGGCCGGGTGGCCATCCATCCGGCGCCTCCCCCCACCAGCTCCTTGGTGAGCGTGAGCGGCTCGTTCCACTGCAGTGTTCCCTGATCCAGCAGTTCCAGCACTGCGAGCAGGATTGGCGTCTTGATCGAGCTGGCGGCAGCCATCGGCCGTTCGGCCTGCATGGCCGCAAAGCGTCCGTCGTCGAGGATCAGCATGTAGGCGCTGGCCTGCAGATCGCTCTGTTGTGCGGCCAGCTCCAGCCAGCGCTCACTCAGCGCCCTGATTTCCTGCCTGGGGGCAAAGCGTGCCTGCTTCAGGCCCTTCGCCACCACAGAAGCAGTTTTCTTCCCTGTGGCGTTTTCAGTGCTGGGCGGCTCCACGGCGTCACCGAGCAGCGTGGTGATCAGGGCTTGATCGGCCAGCCAGCTGGGCAGGGCGATCTCCTGTTGCTGAACGCGGGGCGCCAACAGCCGCAGGCCGCTGCCGGTGAGCAGTCCAAGACCCACCCCCATCAACACCAGCCGCAGAATGAGCTGGGCCGGACCTTTCCAGCCGGCGGAGCGACGTGACGAACGACTGCTGCTCAACCTTTCAGCCGTGACTGTTCGGCAGAGATTAGGGGCGCTTGGCGCGGATGGCCCAGCGCAGTTGGCGCACCATTCCCCGCAGCAGAGCCACCTCTTCGGCGCGCACCGTGGCGCGTTGCAGCAGATCCCGCACCTTGGCCATGCGGGCTGAGGCGGTGTGCTCCAGCAGGAAACCGGCCTCCAGCAGCAGGTCAGTGGCGTCGTCAAGACAGGCTGAAAGCGCCTTGGCGGCTGCCGGGTCCGGCGATGGGGGCTCGATGCAGCGGGTTTCAGTGCTCCCGCTGTTGAGGCGGGCCAACTCATGCAGCGCCACCGCCACGGCGTGGGAGAGATTCAGCGAGGGATAAGCCTCCCCGCTCTGCAGGCAGAGAACCCTCTGGCAGAGCCGCAGCTCACTGTTGCTGAGGCCGCGGTCTTCCCGTCCAAACACCAAGGCCACGGGGGCGTCTGAGTTGAAGCTGCTGCCATCGCTGGCCAGCAACCAGCCCAGGGCCTGTTCGGGTGTTTGCAGGGGGATTTTGCCATGGTCCAGGCGTCCGCAACTGCCTACGGTGCGGCGGCAGTCATGGATGGCCGTCAGCAGGTCGGGAACCACCACGGCGCCCTGAAGCAGCGCCTGGCCGTGCACGGCCATCAGCATCGCCTCCTCGCTGAGGTGGTCACAGCGGGGGGCCACCAGCCGCAGCTCGTTCACCCCGAAATTGGCGCAGAGCCTGGCCACGCTTCCGATGTTCAGAGGGCCGGCCGGCTCCACCAGCACGACAACGGCATTCAAGGCAGCGGCTCAGCTGAGGGTGTGCAGGTAGGCCAGCAGGTCGGCCATCGATTGCGGTTCCATCTCAAAGCTCGGCATGGGGGGAGTCTCGCCACTGATGATCTGGTGCACCAGAACGGGGTCTTTGATCTGGTTGCTGACACCCTGAAGTTGAGGGCCCACCAACCCCTGGCCGGCCAGGCCGTGGCAGCCGGCGCAATTGATCCGGAACAGCTGGCCGCCGTGGTCCACGGCCCCCTGCAGCTCAAGGCTGGCCTTGATGTAGGGGTCCTGCTGGGCGCTGCTCAGAACCCAGAGCACCAGCACCACGCAGGCCGTGGCAGCCGACACCACCAGCGCGGCGATCAGGCCGCGACCCCGATCGCTCGAATCATTTGCATCAGCTGATGCCGATTCGGCCGCAATTCGTGACGGCTGGACCACAGACCTGGAGTTCCAATGAGAGAATTCTCCCTAATTCTGATTGCTGACGCGACGCGATGATCGAACCTCTGCTCTGCGGCATCGTTCTGGGTCTGATCCCCGTCACGCTGATGGGTCTGTTCGTGGCGGCATGGAACCAGTACCGCCGTGGTGGCAGCGCTCTGGGGGGCTGAGCAGCATCACGCTGCTGATGCCGTAGCGGCGTTGATCCACCACTGTCCAATCTGAGCCCGGTTCTGGGTTCAGGTTGGAGCGGTGTTCACACACCACCATAGAATCCTGGTGAAGCCAATTCCCCTCGGCGAGGGCGATCAGGCAGGGTTCGTAGAGGCCCTGGTCGTAGGGAGGGTCGAAATAGACGATGTCGAAGGGCTCCTGGCTCCAGCCCTTGCGCAGCCACGAGATCAGTTCCCGCCGTTCGGTGCGGATCTCCGGAGCCGGTGAACGGCTTGCAGCCACGGCACTGAGGTTGCTGCGGCTCACGCGGATGCACTGCGGGTCTTGATCAACGGCCACCACACGGCGCGCCCCCCGCTGTAGGGCTTCACAGCCCATCACGCCGCTGCCGCTGCAGAGGTCGAGCCAGCGGCAGTCCTGCAGGTGCGGCGCGAGGATGTTCATCACCGCTTCGCGCACCCTGGAGGTGGTGGGCCGAGCCGTGCGACCCCCGGGGCTCAGCAGCCGTCGCCCCCCGCTGAGGCGCAGTTGCCCGCCACCGCTCATGGGCAGGGTTCAGCCCCGTTGCGCAGCCAGGTCATCCAGCGTTTGAGCATCTCTTCTCCGGCATCGGACGACTTCTCCGGATGGAACTGGCAAGCGCCGACGCGGCCCCGCCAGACCACAGCGGTCACCTCCTGATCGCCGAAGGGAGCCGAGGCCTTGAGGTCATTCCGATCGCTGGGAACAGCGGCATAGCTGTGCACGAAATAGACCCACTCCGACGGGGCATCGTTGCTGAGCAGCGGGCAGGTGCCGTGATGCTTCAACGGAGCCCAGCCCATGTGGGGGATGCGTTCGCCGCTGTTGCTGGGCAGGCGGCTCACCAGTCCGCCCAAGAGCCCGAGGCCTGGATCGCTGCCTTCATCGCTGTGCTCGAACAGCAGTTGAAGGCCGAGGCAGATGCCGAGCAAAGGGCGATCCTCCTGGCCCCAGCGCAGCAGGTGGGGCACCAGTCCGGTGGCCCTGAGGTTGGCCATGGCCGGATCAAAGGCGCCGACACCGGGGAGGATCAGCGCATCGACGCCCTCCAGATCGTCGGCGTTATGGATCAAAGAGCAGCCCTGATCAAGCCGCTCGAGGCATTTCTCCACGGAATGGAGATTGCCCATGCCGTAATCGATTAACCCGAGATTCAGACTCAACCGGTCGATCCGTTCTGAAGACGGATTCAGAGGTACTTGGAAATGGTGCCTGACAGGGTTGCCTTGGGAACAGCGCCCACGACGGTGTCAACCTTCTGGCCGCCCTTGAACACCATCAGCGTCGGGATGCTGCGGATGCCGTACTGGCTGGCCACGTTGGGGTTTTCATCGGTGTTGAGCTTGAACACCTTGATCTGACCGTCAAATTCCTTGGCGATCTCTTCCACGATCGGAGCCACCATGCGGCAGGGTCCGCACCAGGGTGCCCAGAAGTCCACGAGAACCGGCACGTCGCTCTGGAGCACGTCCTGCTCGAAGGATGCGTCGGTGACAGCAGCAGCGCTGGACATATGAGCAGGTGAAATTAGAGAGAATTTAGCAACGGTTTCGAGCGAAAACACAGCTCTACCCTGCTGAGAAGGGAACTGTGACAGTCGCTCTCCACAAAGAGTGAAAGCCCGATCGCGCCGGGCCGGGGGGTGTGAGGAGTGTGTGGGCCGAAGCCCGCACACTTCCAATTTAGCCCTGCCTTACTTGCCCATTCCGAGGTGCTGGGCCTTTTGGTAGACCTTGCCTTCCGTCAGCAGGGAGGGGGCCACGACCACCTCCACCTGCTGCATCTCCTTGATGGTTTGGGCGCCCAGGGTGCCCATGGATGTCTTGAGGCAGCCCAGCAGGTTGTGGGTGCCGTCGTCCAATTTGGCCGGGCCACGCAGGATGCGTTCGATGCTGCCGGTGTTGCCCACATTGATGCGGGTGCCGCGGGGCAGCACCGGGCTCGGGGTGGCCATGCCCCAGTGGAAGCCCCGACCGGGAGCTTCCTCAGCACGGGCAATGGGGGAGCCGATCATCACGGCGTCAGCGCCACAGGCGATGCACTTGCAGATGTCACCGCCGGTGACGATGCCACCGTCGGCAACGATCGGCACGTAGCGACCGCTTTCCTTTTCGTAGTCGGCCCGGGCGGCAGCACAGTCGGCCACTGCGGTGGCCTGGGGAATGCCCACGCCGAGAACGCCACGGGAGGTGCAGGCGGCACCGGGGCCGATGCCCACCATCACGCCGGCGGCACCAGCCCGCATCAGCTGCAGGGCTACTTCGTATGTGACGCAGTTGCCGATCACCACGGGAACCCCCATGTCGCGGCACAGGGCTTCCAGATCCAGGGTCTCCTGGCCTGCAGGACCGGTGTGATCCGTCGAGACCACGGTGGCCTGCACGAAGAAGAGGTCGGCTCCGGCTTCGGCGATGGCCTTGCCGAAACGCATGGCGGCCACCGGAGTTCCACTGACGGCGGCAATGCCGCCCTGGGCCTTGATGTCCTGGATGCGTTTGCGGATCAGAGCCTCCTGAACCGGCTGGCTGTAGATCTCCTGCATCAGCGGGACGAATTCGTCCTTGCCGACGGCGGCGATGCGATCTAACACCTGGTTGGGGTCTTCGTAGCGGGTCTGAACACCCTCAAGGTTCAACACACCGAGGGCGCCCAGTTGGGACAAGCGAACGGCCATGCCCACGTCCACTACGCCGTCCATGGCGCTGGCGATGATCGGGATCTCGCGCTCGATGCCGCCCAGGGTCCAACGGGTATCGGTGACCTCGGGGTCCACCGTGCGACCCCCAGGCACCAGGGCGATTTCGTCGATTCCGTAGGCCCGGCGAACGGTCTTGGAGCGTCCGAGCTGAATGTCCACCGCGCGACTTCAATAAAGTTCAGATCAAGCTACCAATCGGGATGATCTGCTCAGCTTGACCGGGTCAGCTCGATCGGCCGGTCACGCGGGTCCAGGTGGAGCGGGCGCCCTTGATGAAGTTGTCCCGATCGCTGTTGCGGATCAGGTTGCGCAGGGCGAAGTTCACCAGCCAGATCACGCCGGCCAGCTCCAGCAGGCCTGGCACCAGAGGGATGCTGTTGATGGTGCTGAGCACGCCGGAGTAAACCGTCGCCACCAGGCTGAACACGATCAGGCCGCCCACAACCCGCAGCGGCAGCTGGGCTTTGGTCCAGAGCTCAGCCAGATCGTTCTGCTCAAGCCAATCCTTCACCTTGCCCACCAGCAGCTCCCATTCGCCGCCATCACCATCGGAGCTCTCCTGAGCAGGGATCGACACGGTGGAAGCAATCACCGGGTCTGGTGTTGGAGCGGGGGTCGGTGCCGGAGTGGGCGCCGGTATTGGGGCTGGCGTGGGTGCCGGAGTCGGCTCAGGTTCCTGTGTTGCGGCGGGCGTGGGCTCCGGTGTGGGGCTGGGGTCGCTGCCTGGGGTTTCGGCTTCAGGGCGCGGCTCGTCGACAGGACCCATCACGTCAGTGGAAAGCGTTCGGCACTTTATCCGGATTTTTCTGTTGCTTCCACTGTCCGAGATAGACTGACAGAGGACGTCTGATGCACGTATGACGGATTCTGTGGGGCCTGGCGGCGGCGGTCCCGGCGATTCCGACGATCGGATCATTCAGACGGACCTGCGCAACGAGATGTCGCGCTCCTACCTGGAGTACGCGATGAGTGTGATCGTGGGTCGGGCCCTGCCCGATGCCCGCGATGGCCTCAAGCCGGTGCATCGCCGGATCCTCTACGCGATGTACGAGCTGGGCCTCACCAGCGACAGGCCCTACCGCAAGTGCGCCCGTGTGGTGGGCGAAGTGCTCGGCAAATATCACCCCCACGGCGACACCGCCGTGTACGACGCCCTGGTGCGCATGGCACAGGACTTCTCTATGTCGATGCCCCTGATCGATGGGCACGGCAACTTCGGTTCGGTGGACAACGACCCACCGGCGGCCATGCGATACACCGAATCGCGGTTGCAGGCGCTCACCACCGACAGCCTCCTGGAGGACATCGAGGCGGAGACCGTTGATTTCGCCGACAACTTCGATGGCTCCCAGCAGGAGCCCACGGTGCTGCCGGCGCGGATCCCGCAGCTGCTGCTGAATGGTTCGGCGGGCATCGCCGTGGGGATGGCGACAAACATCCCGCCCCACAACCTCAATGAACTGATTGATGGCTTGCTCGCGTTGATCGCGAACCCGGAGATCACCGATCAGGAGTTGATCCAGCTGATCCCCGGACCGGACTTCCCCACCGGCGGTCAGATCCTGGGGCGCGAAGGCATCCGCGAGACCTACCTGGGCGGCCGCGGCTCGGTGACCATGCGCGGCGTAGCCAACATCGAAACGATCGAGGCCCCCGGGCGCCCCGATCGCGATGCGGTGATCATCACCGAGTTGCCGTATCAGACCAACAAGGCGGCGCTGATCGAGCGCATCGCTGAGCTGGTCAACGACAAGAAGCTCGAGGGCATCTCCGACATCCGCGACGAAAGCGACCGCGATGGCATGCGGATCGTTGTGGAGCTGCGCCGCGACGCCTACCCGCAGGTGGTACTGAACAACCTGTTCAAGCTCACTCCGCTGCAGAGCAACTTCAGTGCCTACATGCTGGCGCTGGTGAACGGTGAGCCGATCCTGCTCACCCTGCGCAAGATGCTCGAGGTGTTCCTCGACTTCCGGGTCGAGACGATCGAGCGCCGCACCCGCTACCTGTTGCGCAAGGCCGAAGAGCGCGACCACATCCTGCTGGGCCTGCTGCTGGCCCTCGATCAGCTCGATCCGATCATTGCCTTGATCCGGGCTGCACCCGACACGGCCACGGCACGGCAACAGCTGCAGGATCGCCATGGCCTGTCCGACATCCAGGCCGACGCCATCCTGCAGATGCAGCTGCGTCGTCTCACCGCGCTTGAGGCCGACAAGATCCGGCTCGAGCATGAGGACCTCGTCACCAAGATCGCCGATTACAAGGACATTCTTGGCCGGCGTGAGCGGGTGTTCGGGATCATCCAGGACGAGCTCGGCCAGCTGCGGGAGCGCTATCCGACGCCGCGCCGCACCGAAATCCTCGACCTCGGCGGTGGCCTGTCTGACATCGACCTGATCGCCAACGAGCGTTCGGTGGTGCTGCTCACCGAGACCGGCTACCTCAAGCGGATGCCGGTGAATGAATTTGAAGCCACTAGCCGCGGCACTCGCGGCAAGGCGGGCACCCGCAGCCAGGGTGAAGATGCGGTGAAGCTGTTCATCAGCTGCAACGACCACGACACCTTGGTGCTGTTCAGCGACCGTGGTGTGTCGTACGCCCTGCCCGCCTACCGCGTGCCCCAGTGCAGCCGTGCGGCCAAGGGAACACCGGTGGTGCAGCTGCTGCCGATCCCCCGGGAAGAAGCGATCACCACGTTGATTCCGGTGTCGGAATTCAGCGACGACACCGACTTGGTGATGCTCACCCGCGGTGGCTTCATCAAGCGCACCCGCCTTTCGGCCTTCAGCAACATCCGCTCCAATGGCCTGATCGCCATCAACCTGGAGGAGGGCGATGCCCTCACTTGGGTGCGTCTGGCTGTGCCCGGCGACAGCGTTTTGATCGGCTCCAAAGCCGGGATGACCATCCACTTCCGCCTCAGTGATGAGGAATTGCGGCCCCTGGGGCGTACGGCCCGCGGCGTGCGGTCGATGAACCTGCGCGAGGGCGATGCCCTGGTGAGCATGGATGTGCTGCCGGTGGAACTCGCCGATCAGGTGGCCGCCAGCGCAGACGATGAAGAGGATGCCGCCAGCGAGGGCCCCTGGGTGCTCGTGGCGTCGGCTTCGGGTCTGGGCAAGCGGGTGCCGGTGACGCAATTCCGCCTGCAGAAGCGGGCCGGCATGGGTCTTCGGGCGATGAAGTTCCGCACGGATTCCGACGAGCTGGTGGGGCTGAGTGTGCTCGGTGCCGGTGAAGAGCTGCTGCTGGTGAGCGAGAAAGGGGTGATCGTGCGCACCAGCGCCGATGCCATCCCTCAGCAATCCCGTGCTGCCACAGGGGTGCGTCTGCAGAAGCTCGACAAGGGTGACCGGCTGTTGAAGGTGGTGCTGGTGCCGCCGGAAGCGGAAGACGACTCCGCTGACGACACGTCGAACGACAGCGAATCGAGTGACACCGAAGCGTCTAACACTGAAAGCAGCGCGCAGGACGGCTGACCTTGGCTGAGCCGGTGGATGTGCTGGTGCTGGGGGGCGGTCCTGCTGCCCTCTGCATCGCTTCGGAACTGAACCAACGGGGTGTGGTTATTGCTGGCATCGCTCCCGACCCGGTCGACGATCCCTGGCCGAACACCTACGGCATCTGGGCCGATGAACTCAAAGCGGTGGGGCTTGAGCAGCTGCTGGAGCACCGCTGGAGCGACACCGTCAGTTATTTCGGCGAAGGCGGCTCAACGGCTCAAGATCAGAGCCATGCCCACGGGATCGACTACGGCCTGTTCGATCGGGCGGCCCTGCAGCGCCATTGGCTGGAGCGGGCTGAGGGTGTGGTCTTTCATCAAGACACCGTTGAGCGGGTGGATGTGAAGGGTGCAACCACCAGCGTCAGCTGCGCATCGGGAACCACGTTGCAGGCGCGCTTGGTGATCGATGCCTCCGGCTCGCGCACACCCCACATTCGCCGCCCGGATCAGGGACCGGTGGCGGGCCAGGCGGCCTATGGCGTGGTGGGGCGTTTCTCCAAGCCGCCGATTGAGCCAGGCCGGTTTGTGTTGATGGACTATCGCTGCGATCACCTCAGTGAGGAGCAGCGCAGCGAACCGCCCACGTTTTTGTATGCGATGGATCTGGGCGATGGGGTGTTCTTCGTGGAAGAAACCTCACTCGCCTTGGCACCGGGTGTTCCCTACGACGCGCTCAAGCAACGGCTCCAGCAGCGCCTGGATCGGCGCGGCGTGGAGATCACTGAGGTGATTCACGAGGAGTTCTGCCTCTTCCCGATGAACCTGCCGCTGCCGGATCGCAATCAGCCGGTGTTGGCCTTTGGCGGTGCGGCGAGCATGGTGCATCCGGCCTCGGGCTACATGGTGGGATCGCTGCTGCGGCGGGGTCCGGATCTGGCTGATGCTGTTGCCGAAGCCATCGCCAATCCAAGCTTTGGTTCAGCGGCAATGGCGCAACGGGGTTGGCAAGCGCTATGGCCGATCGAATTGGTGCTGCGCCATCAGCTCTATCAATTCGGTTTGGGTCGGCTCATGGGCTTCAACGAAGCGTTGTTGCGCACCCACTTCGACACCTTTTTCTCATTGCCGCAGGAGGAGTGGTTTGGCTTCCTCACCAACACCCTGCCCTTACCGCGCTTGATGGGCGTGATGCTGCGTTTGTTCGCCCTTTCGCCCTGGGAGTTGCGGCGAGGGCTGGTGCTTGGGGCAGCGAAGGATCAGGCGCCGCGGTTTTGAGATCGGTTCAAGAAAGATCCGATCCCCCAGTCAAGGGAGTTCTGAGCATCCACGCCTCCCTCAGATGAGGGAGGCGTTTGTTTATGAGTTGGGTGCAGAAGGCTGTGCCTTGGGCTGCAACGGAGCCCAGTCCAGCGGCTGAATCAGCGGGAACAGGCGGTCGTCCGTCTGCACCTCCTCGAGCCAGCCCTCCGGCAGCTCGGTGGTGCCATCGATCGCCTGCATCAGTTGCCAAAAGCGGCCCAGGTGGCGTTGCACCCGTTCTTTGGCCAGTTCGGTGGTGGTGCCGGCTCGGAGGATGAAGCTCCAATCCGACGACTGCGCCAGCAACAGTTCCCGAGCCGCTTGCTGCAGCCACTGCATCGCCTGCTCGCTGCCCACGCCGCGGCTGCAGCGCTGCACCATCGCGGCACTGGCCTTTTCCCACTCCGGGATGATCCAGGCGTTGCTGTCGTTCAGCCAGTAGTCGTGATAGCCCCCTTGCCCCCAGCTGGAGGGGCAGGGATCGCAGAGCTGAAGCTGGCCAACGCTGTTCAGCACATCGCGCAGTCGGGTGAAGGCCACCCCTTCCTGAGGAGCTTGCCGGAACAGCTGGCTGAGAAAAGCCGGGCCTTCAAACCACCAGTGGCCAAACAGTTCGGCATCGAAGGGGGCTACCAGCAGTGGAGAGACGTCCATGGCAGCGCTGAGCTGATCCAACTGCCGCCGGCGTCCCTGCAGGTAATCGGCGGCGTGCTCTTTCACCCGTTCCGCCGCCACCCCAGGTTCGTAGGGGCGTTTGCGGTCCAACGGAGCGCTGTGGTCGGTGACCCGATGCAGTTTCAGGCCAAGCGGTCGCGGCTGGTCGAGCCCCAGGGGTTTGAGCTCCTCGATCGGCAGGTCCCAACCCAGATCCCGATGGAACTCCCGGTAGTGGGGATCGCCGGGGTAGCCGTCCTTGGCCGACCAAACCGGCAGCGTGGCGTCACTGTCGCGCCCGAAAAAGGCCACCCCATTGCGGCTGCAGATCGGTGCGTACACCCCATAGCGGGGTCTGGGCCTGCCGTGCAGCAACCCATGCCCGTCCAGCACGGCGTAGCGCAGCCCTGCATCGCGCATCCAGCGATCCAGGCCCTCGTAATAGGCGCATTCCGGCAACCAGATCCCCAAGGGGCGTTCGCCCACGAGGCGTTGGTGTTCCCGCACCGCCGTGCGCAGTTGCCCGCGCACCGCTTCCGGGTGATGGCGCAGCAGGGGCAAATAGCCGTGGGTGGCGCCGCAGGTGAGCAGGTCCACCACCCCCTGGTGCTGCAGAGCAGCGAAGCGCTGGATCAGATCGCCGTCGCAGCTCTGCCAGCCCCGCCGGTGCCGCTCGATCGTGGCCGCCAGGTGTTCGGCGCCTGCGCGCAGGGATGGGTCGGCCTTCGGCAGCAGATCAAGCCTTTCCTTCAGCCAGTCGGGGAAGCGCTGCTTGAGGTCTTGATCGCTCAGCAGAGAAAGCAGCGTCGGCGACAAGCCGATGGTGAGCTTGGGCTGCTGGTGGGGGTCGGCGCTGGCCCGCTCCAGCGTTTCCAGCAGCGGCAGATAACACTCGATCAGGGCCTGGAAAAACCAGTCCTCCTCCAGGGAGCCAGGTTGTGCCGACCGCACGTAGGGCAGATGGGCATGCAACACCAGGGCGACAGCGCCTTTGGTCACGAACAAGCCCAAACGGTGGCTGAATTTAATCCGATTCCCCCTCGGGGGCTGAACTAAGATGGGTTAACTCATAGTCATTCCGACTAAGACCTCCGCTGGAGCCCCTTCCATGGCCAAGGACCCCGGTCGCGTCCTGATTTTCGACACCACCCTGCGGGATGGTGAGCAGTCGCCCGGGGCGAGCCTCAACCTGGAGGAAAAGCTGGCCATCGCACAGCAGCTGGCGCGGCTCGGTGTGGATGTGATCGAGGCGGGGTTCCCCTTCGCCAGCCCTGGGGATTTCGCCGCCGTGCAGCGGATCGCCCAGCAGGTGGGTGGCGACAACGGCCCGATCATCTGCGGCCTGGCCCGTGCCTCGCGGGCCGACATCAAAGCCTGTGCCGATGCCGTGGCGCCGGCACCGCGCCGCCGCATTCACACCTTCATCGCCACCAGCGACATTCACCTCGAGCACAAGCTGCGCAAGAGCCGTGCCGATGTGCTCGGCATCGTCCCCGAGATGGTGAGCTATGCCCGCTCGTTGGTGGAGGACGTTGAGTTCTCCTGTGAAGACGCCGGCCGCAGCGATCCGGAGTTCCTTTACGAGGTGATTGAGTCGGCGATTGCCGCCGGTGCCACCACGATCAACATCCCCGACACCGTCGGCTACACCACCCCGTCGGAATTTGGTGCCCTGATCGCGGGCATCAACCAGCACGTGCCAAACATCGGTGAGGCCGTGATCTCGGTGCATGGCCACAACGACCTCGGCCTGGCCGTGGCAAATTTCCTCGAGGCGGTGAAGAACGGCGCCCGTCAGCTCGAATGCACGATCAATGGCATTGGCGAGCGGGCCGGCAATGCCTCCCTCGAGGAGTTGGTGATGGCGTTGCATGTGCGGCGGCGTTACTACAACCCCTTCATTGGCCGGGAGGAAGACAGCCCCACGCCGCTGACGGCCGTGCGCACCGAAGAGATCACCAAGACCTCACGGCTGGTCTCCAATCTCACCGGCATGGTGGTGCAGCCCAACAAGGCCATCGTTGGTGCCAATGCCTTCGCCCATGAATCCGGCATCCACCAGGACGGCGTTCTCAAGAACCGGCTTACCTACGAAATCATCGACGCCCAGACCGTGGGCCTGTCCGACAACCGCATCTCCCTTGGCAAGCTGAGCGGCCGCAGTGCCGTTCGCGCCCGTCTGGAGGAGCTGGGTTACGACCTCACCCGTGAGGATCTCGATGAGGCCTTTGCCCGCTTCAAGGAACTCGCCGATCGCAAGCGCGAGATCACCGACCGTGATCTGGAGGCGATCGTCAGCGAACAGGTGCAGCAGCCGGAAGCCCGCTTCCAGCTCAAGCTGGTGCAGGTCAGCTGCGGCAGCAGCCTGCGCCCCACCGCCACCGTCACCCTTTCGGATGAAGAGGGCAGTGAAACCACGGGCTCGGCAGTGGGCACCGGTCCGGTGGATGCCGTCTGCCGTGCCCTGAATGATCTGGCGGGTGTGCCCAATGAATTGATCGAGTTCTCGGTCAAGTCGGTCACCGAGGGCATCGATGCCATGGGTGATGTGACCATTCGCCTGCGCCGCAACGGTGCGCTTTATTCCGGTCACGCTGCAGACACCGATGTGGTGGTGGCGGCGGCAATGGCCTTCGTGAACGCCCTCAATCGCCTGGTGGCCGGAGAGGAGCGCCAGTCATTGCATCCGCAGAAGGATCCTGTTGTCCTGGAGACCCGACCGACGCTCTAGAGCCGACGCCATGCGCACCTCCACCGCCCGGGTTGTTCAGCTGGTGCTGCTGATTCTTCTGGCGCTGTTGGTGCTCACCCCGTTGCTCTGGTTGGTGAGCACCTCGCTCAAGGGTCCGGCGGAAGACATCTTCAGCAGTCCGCCGGCGTTGCTGCCCGCCCAGCCGAGCATCGAGGCCTACGTGCGGCTGTTTCAGGACAATCCCCTCACCACCTATCTGCTCAACAGCACCGTGGTGAGTGGCCTGGCGGTGCTGGCCAACCTGCTGTTCTGCTCCCTGGCCGCCTACCCCTTGGCCCGGCTGCGCTTCGCCGGCCGGGGCCTGGTGCTGGGGTTGGTGGTGGCCACGATCCTGATCCCGTTTCAGGTGGTGATGATTCCGCTGTATCTGCTGATGGTGCAGCTGGGCCTGCGCAACACCCTGCTGGCCCTGGTGATTCCGCAAGCCGCCACCGCCTTTGGTCTTTATCTGCTGCGCCAGAGCTTTCTGGGTGTCCCCAAGGAGCTGGAGGAGGCGGCACGCATCGATGGCTGCAGCCGGCTGGGGGAATGGTGGAACGTGATGATTCCTGCCGCCAAAGCCGATCTCATCACCCTGGCGATGTTCGTGTTCATCGGCACCTGGAGTGATTTCCTCTGGCCGCTGGTGATCCTCGATGACCCGTCCCTCTACACCTTGCCTCTGGGGTTGCAGCAGCTCTCCAGCAGCTTTTCGCTCGATTGGCGGATCGTTGCCGCCGGCTCGGTGGTCTCAATCCTGCCGGTGCTGGTCTTGTTCGTGCTCTTGCAGCGCTTCATACTTCCCAACGCCAGCGGGGATGCGGTGAAGGGATGAAGCGGCCGAGGTGCGCATGGCCGAGAAGGCATCCATGCGTTCCTGCATCACACCCATCTGTTGGCTGAGCAGCTCACTGTGGGCGCGGTTCGGTGTGCGCTCCTCCAGTTGATCGATCCGCTCCTGCAGCGCATGGATGCGTTGGTTGTGCTGCCGCAAACCCTGCAGCAGGGTCACCACCAGCACACTCACCAGTGCCAGGCTGCAGCAGCTGATCAGTTTCAACAGCATGCAACCTCCCCACTTGGGCCGATGCTGACTTGAGTGGGAGCACGCAACAAGTGGTGCAGGGATGTCTCTCGAGGATCTGGATCGGTTTCTCACACTTCGCGACAGCGACCCTGATCTGGCCAAGGCCCTCGCGCAGCCCATGGATCTTGAGCGGTTTCTCGGGCTCGCAGCCGAGCACGGCTTTGCCCTGAGTGAGGCGGATGTCTTCGCGGCACAGCAGCGTGAACACCATGCGCGAACGGCAGCTGAGCTTCAGCAGGATCAAGCCGCCGAATCACGCCGCCTGCGCAATTTCATCCACGGCTGATCACCACCACGTTTCAGTTCACAGATCAGTTCACGCAACCTGTCACTGATCCAGCTTCACCACGTCCGGTGTTTCCCCGAGCACTTTGCCGATCGAAAGGGCGTGGTTCACGGCACTATCGTGGCTGTGAAAGATCCAGGCTTTGTCGAGGGATGTTTGGCTCTCGATGCGTTGGTCCACGGCATTGATGCCGAGGTAGCCGCCCTCCGAGCAGGGCCGCAGCACATAGCGTTCGGCGTACTTGCTGAGCATCGGCTGAGCGGGCTATTTCTTCTCGCTAGCGATGCGGTTGCGCGGCTTTCGTCGTTCTGCGGAATTGCTTTCACTTTTCTTCTTTGAGGGTTAAGAGGGTTTGTTGTTGCCAGCCCAACCCCATCGGTGCAGCGAAGCGGCTTTGATGCCCGCCCTCCCGGAACCAGGGGGTGCTGAGGGCCTCGATCTCCACTTCGTCCGGGTTGAGCGACCAGGTGTCCTGCAGGTAGCGGCGCAGCTGCTCCGGCTCGGGCGGATGGGGTTGTTGCCAGTGCACCACGGCCAACTGCCCCGGCCGTGAGCGGAGAATCGCCAGGCGGTGATTCGGATCACCATCGTTGGCTGGCTGAATCGATTCCTCCAGCCGCTCATCGCAGACGTAGAGCCGCAGAGGAGCACTGCCATCGGCCTGGGGAAGTGGATATTTGTTGAGATACAGGGCCCGTGCTTTTTGAAACGCTGCCCCCGGAGCCTTCACAATCAAGGCGTTGTAGGCCTGCTGCAGCTGTTCACTCATGCCCTTTGCGTCCCGTTGCTGGCTCCAGTGTGGGAATGCCATCGGGTCAGGACCATGGGAAGATGGTGACACTTCCGGGATTGGACTGCGATGGCCAAGCATCGCTCCCGCTACCGGTTGGTTGGCCTCGACGGTCAGCCGCATCCGGTGCTCGACGCCCCTTACGACACGTTGGAACTGGCCCTCGCTGATGCCAGCGATTGGTGCACGGGACAAGGGTCCCGCTGTCCCATGGGTCAGCAGGGCATTGCGGTTGAAGTGCGAACCGACAGCGGCAGTTGGCGCACCATCGACTACCCCGTCAGTTGCTTGAGCCGATCCAGTGCGATGGCGGGCTGATGTGGGTCAGTGTTGATCTTTGCGTGGTGCCGATCGGTGTGGGCGTCAGCCTTTCGCCCTACATCGCCGCCTGTGAGCGGGTGATCGCCGCCACGGGCCTGACCCACCAGCTGGGTCCCAATGGCACAGCGATCGAAGGCCCATGGGACGAGGTGATGGACTGTGTGCGCGCGTGTCATGCCGAGTTGCACGGCATGGGAGCCCCGCGTCTTTACACAACGCTCAAGCTCAACACCCGCACCGATCGGCAGCAGTCGTTTGCTGAGAAGGTCACGTCCGTGGAGCAGCTGCTTGACGACTGAAAATCTGTAGAACTTCGGTGGGAATCAAGCCGGCTTGAGCCGATCTTGAGACCAATGAGATTGTTCTGTGGTCCCTGGCTTGATGGGTCGCCGTTTCAGGGCTGCGCTGTTGGTTCTGCTGGTGTTGCAGCTCACGGGCAGTGCTGTTCAAGCCTCAACCTGGGATCGCATCGCCAGTTACCTGCGGCTGCTGCAGCGGGCGGGCGTGAAGACCCTGGTGGCACCCGACTGCTCTTTGGGCTTGCTTGGGGCCTTCCATGAGGGCAAGCAGGCCCTGTTGATGTGCGGCAACAACCTGCCTGACGATCCCGCCGTGGTTTGGGTGGTGCTGGCCCATGAATCAGCCCATGTGATGCAGTCGTGCCATGGCGGCAACCTGATGCCGGCGGCCTTGCTCAGCCGTGAGGTGGAGCTGGCCCGCCAGCAGGAGCCCAATCCTTTTCACGAGTTGCAGCTCTATCACTCCAGCCAGCATCACGTTGAGGCGGAAGCCCGGCTGATTCAGGCCCTGCCCGCGGAGCAGGTGGTGGCCTTGTTTGAAAAACACTGCGCCCATCGGCTTTCCCCTTGAAGCTGCTGATCCGGGACCCGTGGCTGATGGCGGTCGACAAGCCCGCCGGCCTGCTGAGTCAACCGGGCCTGGGGCCCGAGCAAAGCGATTCCGTGATCACCCGCCTGCAGCAGCAGGACCAAAGCCTGCGCCTGGTTCACCGCCTGGACCGCGACACCTCGGGGGTGCTGCTCTTGGCCCGAAGCGCTGACGCCCTGCGGCGCCTGAGTGCCCTGTTTGCTGAACGCCGGATCAACAAGCTGTATCAGGCGGATGTGGAGGGGGAACTCCATGGTTGCGGTTGCATCGCCAGCCCTTTGGCGCGCCTGTCGCGCCAACCGCCGCGCTACGGCAGCCACCCTGAGGGACGTCTGGCACTAACGATCTGGAGGGTTCACACCGCTGGTGCCCACAGCACGCGGCTCTGGCTGCGTCCGCTCACGGGGCGCTCCCATCAGCTGCGGGCCCATCTGGCCGAACGGGGTCACCCCATCGTGGGCGATCCCATCTATGGGGATGCCGGCCGTTCCTGCCGCTTGCATCTGCATGCCCAGGCTCTGAGCTTTCGCCATCCCTTCACCCAGCAACGCGTCCGTTTGATCGCGCAGGAGGTTCCCTTTGCCACTGAGTGTTGAACTCGTGAGTGCTGAACGTGGACGCTGCGGTCAGCGTCGGGCGGGGATTGGATAGGGGATGCGGCGGTGGCGCATCCGCCGCCACACCTGCACGAAGGCACGAATCACCAGTTCCACTTCGCTGCGGTTGAGGCTGCTTTTGCGCAGTTGTCCATCCCGCTGCCGCGCTTCCACAATCCGCCGCACCGTGTCCACCGCCTGGGCATCGGAGGTGTCGGGGGGGAGTGATCGAAGCGCCGCCTCACATCCGTCGGCCAGCATCAGGATCGCCGTTTCTTTGGAGCGGGGTGCCGGGCCCCGGTAACGGAAGCGGCGCTCCTCAACGGCTCCGCCGCGCTCCTGGGCCTTGTGGAAAAAGTAGCCCATTTTCAAGGTGCCCTGGTGCTCAGGGATGAAATCGGCGATGGGCCGGGGCAGGCGGTGGCGTCGCGCCAGCTTCAGACCCTCATCCACATGGGCTTGAAGCACTGCCGCACTCGCCTGGGGGTCATCCAGCGCGTCGTGGGGATTGGGGCCGTCCTTCTGGTTCTCAATGAACCAGCCCGGTGCATGCAGCTTGCCCACGTCGTGGTACAGCGAGCCGGTCCGGATTAGATCCACATCCGCACCAATTGCCCGCGCCCCTTCCTCCGCCAGGCCGCAGATCATCAGGGTGTGTTCAAAGGTTCCCGGGGCCTCGCAGGAGAGGCGGCGCAGCAGGGGGCGCTCCTGATCAGCCAGTTCCAGCAGCCGCGCCCGGGTGAGTAGGCCAAAGGAGCCCTCGAGCATCGGGATCAGCAGCAGGCTGAACATCAGCAGAACACCGAGCACAAAGGAATCGGTGGCCAGTTCATCCAGGCTTGGGTTCAGATTTCCCCAGAGCCGCAGGCCGGTGATCGGTTGCAGCTGCAGCAGCAGCCACTGCCCCACGAAGGCGCCAATCGGCAGCAGCACCGTGAGTTGCAGCAACTGGCTGCGGCTGCGCTGACGACCTGCGATCAAGGCCCCAGCGGCGGCCACCGTTGCCGCCACGATCAGGCGACCGTCCCCCAAACCCTGGACGGGTTCTGGCCAGAGCAGAGCGGCCACCCCCATCCAGACCAAGCCGCAGCCGGTGCCGAGGCCTTCCGCCAGCACCAGGGTGGGTGCCACCAGCACGGCCAGAGGGCTCACGGAGCTTTTGAACCAGAGCTTGGCTCCCTGCACCAGCAGCAGCAGGCCCACCGCCAGCAGCGCGTGGCGCACCTCCAGGCCAGGCCGTTCACGCCGCATCACCAGCAGCATCAGGGCGCAGGCTGCAGCGGCTTCAACGAACCGTTGGAACCAGATCAACGGTTGGGGTTCGCGGCGCACGCGGCCGAAATAATCCAGCACGTCGTAGGCCTGGGGACTGATCAGCTCACCCTTGCGGGTGATCAGATCCCCCTTGCGCACCTCGATGGTGGGGATGGCCTGTTTGGTCAGCTGTTCCTCGATCAGCTGTTTGCTCAGGTTCGGGTCTGTGCGCAGGTTGGTGCTGCCGCGCATGGCGCTGGTGAGCACCTTGCCGGCCAGGGTGCGCGCCGCCTCTGGCTGCAGGGCAACCGCCTTGAGTTGCTGGTCGGCGGCCTTGCGCAATTGCTCAATGGCCAGGTTGCTCACAAGCCCTTGGCTGAGCATGCGATCAGCGGTGCTGCGCACCGCTTTATCCCAGGCCAGATGCTCCCATTCGCTGCGTCGTTCCAGCCACCTTTTCTCTTGATCAGACAGGTTCACCGGCCCGATCCGGTCTCCGGATCCGGTGTTGGTGACCTCCTGCAGTTGCAGCAGTTGTTGCTCGAGCCGTTGTTTGAGTGCTTGGGTCTGCTCCTGATCGATCACCTGCACCACCGATCGAGCCACCAGCGAGGCCCGCTGCTGCTCGAGGGCGGTGCTGTCCTGCACCAGGGCATCCTTTGGAGCGATGGCTTCAAACGGGGCCACTGATCCGGGTTGAAGTTTTGGCTTGATCAGCCAGGGCAGGCTTGAGGCTGCGGCCACGGAAAGGCACAGCAGCAGCACAACAAAGGTTTGCAGTCGCGTCCAGCGCAGAAGGCGTCGCCCTGGGCCTTCGAGCCGCACCCAGTTCCGCCAAAGGCTGCTCAGCCGTGGAACACGAACCAAAATGACCCTGTAGCGGCTTAACGCTAGCTCTCCTCAGAGGGCATGCTGTAGGGAGTGCATGGGAATGCCATGGCCCTGCGTTTGGACGGCAAGGTGCTGGCAAGGGATGTGGAGCATCGTCTTCAAACCCTGATCGAACGGCGTCTGGCTGAGGCGGGGCGACCGCCGGGCTTGGCGGTGCTGCGGGTTGGTGATGATCCCGCCAGCGCCGTCTACGTCGCCAACAAGGAAAAAGCCTGTGCTCGGATCGGGGTGGCCAGCTTTGGTGATCACCTCCCCGGCGACACGCCTCCAGCGCAGGTGCTTCAGACGATTGAACAGCTGAATGCCAACCCTGCAGTGGACGGGATCCTCCTGCAGCTGCCTCTTCCTGCTGGCCTCGATGAGGGGCCGCTGCTGATGGCCATTGATCCTGAAAAGGATGCTGATGGTCTGCACACCCTCAATCTCGGACGGCTGCTCAAGGGGGAGCCGGGTCCGCGCAGCTGCACCCCCGCCGGGGTGATGGCGATGCTGCGCAGCAATGGCATCGATCCTGCGGGCAAGCGCGCCGTGGTGATCGGACGCAGCATTCTCGTGGGGCAGCCGATGGCCTTGATGCTGCAGGCCGCCAACGCCACCGTCACCATCGCCCACTCCCGCACGGCCGATCTGGCGGCCCACACCCGCGAAGCCGACATCCTCGTGGTGGCAGCAGGCCGTCCTGAGTTCATCGGGGCCGAGCACGTGCGGCCGGGAGCTGCGGTGGTGGATGTGGGCATCCACCGCAAGCCGGAAGGCGGCCTGTGCGGGGATGTTCGTGCGGCTGAAGTCGAGTCGATCGCTGCTGCGCTCTCGCCCGTCCCCGGCGGTGTGGGACCGATGACGGTGACGATGCTTCTGGTGAACACCGTTGTGGCTTGGTGCAGACGCCACAACCTTGACCATGATTTGGACGATCTCGTGCCCTGATCGGTTCCATGGCGCTGCACTAGCTGTTCCCCACCCCCGTTCTGCAGGTGGACCTTGAGCCGGATGCCGCCACAGCCGCAGCCATGCAGCAGCAGCTGGAGCAGTTCGATGCCCAGGTGTATCAGCACCCTGAGTTCAGCGATCGCAATAACCTCACCGGAGATCTGCTGGGCCATGCCGGCCTGGATCAGTTGCATCGCATGGATGCGTTCCAGTGGCTGAACGGGCAGTTGGCTGAGCACGTTTCGGCCTACCTCCGTGCGCTGTTGGGCCCGGAGCACGGTCTTGTGGCCCACATCCAGAAGGCCTGGCCTGTGGTGTGTGCGAGGAATGGCGGAACGGTGGATCTGCACAGCCACCGCAACGCCCAGTTGAGCGCGGTGTTCTACGTGTTGACGGATCCTGCGAACGAGAGTGGGGAGCTGGAATTTGAGGCGCCCGACGATTACTTCAGCCATGTGATGGCGATTCCCTACCGCGATGCGGCGGTTTCCGGTGGGGTGTTTGCGCCGTTACTCCACCGTCTTCTGCTGTTCCCTTCGGACCTGCGCCATCGGGTGCTCCTCTATGAGGGAAGCAGCCCCCGCTACTCGGTGTCCTACGACCTGGCCATCATCACGGCGCCGGGCAAGGGACGCGAGATGCGAACACCCCATCCGATGGATTGGGTTCCCCTCGGCAGCTAAGGGCTCGGCCTGAGAGAATCCCGCCAGCCAGGGTCCACCCATGAGCGCCGAGTTCGATTTCAAGGCCTATCTCGGCAAGGCCAAAGAGCGGGTGGAAGCGGCCCTCGATGGATCGCTCGGTCCGGAGCGGCCGGAGTCCCTCAGGGAAGCGATGCGCTATTCGCTGCTTGCCGGTGGCAAGCGCCTGCGCCCGATTCTCTGCCTTGCCGCCTGCGAGCTGGCGGGCGGGGAAGCGACGCAGGCCCTGCCCACGGCGGTGGCGCTGGAAATGATCCACACCATGTCGTTGATCCATGACGACCTGCCGGCCATGGATGACGACGACCTGCGCCGTGGTCGTCCCACCAACCACAAGGTGTACGGCGAAGCCGTGGCCATCCTTGCCGGTGATGCCCTGTTGACCCGCGCCTTCGAAATGGTGGCGCTGCGCAGTCCGGATGTGCCGGCTGAGCGTCTGCTCAAGGTGGTGGGAGAACTGTCGTTGGTGGCCGGCGCCCCTGGCCTGGTGGGCGGCCAGGTGGTGGATCTGGAAAGCGAAGGCAAGGAGGTGGATCTTGAAACCCTCGAATACATCCACCTCCACAAAACCGGAGCCCTGTTGAGTGCCTGTGTGATCACCGGGGCGATGATCGGCGGCGCCGATGAGGCGCTGATCAAGGCCCTGCGCACCTACGCCAGGGGGATCGGCCTCGCCTTCCAGATCATCGACGACATCCTCGATATCACCGCCAGCAGCGAGGTGCTCGGCAAAACCGCCGGCAAGGACCTCATCGCCGACAAGACCACCTATCCCAAGCTTCTCGGGCTCGACGAGTCCCGCCGTCGGGCCGATGCGTTGGTCAATGAAGCGAAAGAGGCGCTTCAACCCTGGGCTGAGAAGGCGATTCCCCTGCTGGCCTTGGCTGACTTCATCACCAGCCGCGACCGATGATCGACGCCACGCCCTCCCATGCGGTGCTGCGGGAGTTCTTCGACAACAGTTCGCTCACCTGGGGCCTGATGGCCTGTGGCGTCGCCCAGCTCTCGAAATTGTTTCTTGAGTTGCTTCTGCATCGCCGTTGGCGTCCGGCGGTGCTGATCGAAACCGGCGGCATGCCGTCGAGCCACTCCGCTCTGGTCACCGGTACGGCGGCCTGTGTGGGTTGGACTCTTGGTTTTGATCACCCCCTCTTCGCCCTTGCAGCGATGGTGGCGTTCGTGGTCATGTACGACGCCAGTGGCATTCGTCGCGCTGCTGGCCTGACGGCGGAACGGGTCAATGGTCTGCCTGATTCGCTCTGGCCGGACGCTCCGGAGAAACCCCTCAAGGAAAGCTTGGGTCACAGTCGGCTGCAGGTGCTGGTGGGCAGCTTGATGGGGCCCGCCATTGCTCTGCCCGGTTTGGAGTTTGTGGGATCACCGCTGCATCTGGTGGCTCGTCTTGGAGCTGGGCTGGGGTGACCGCTGCTGCGGACCTCACCGCTGATCAGCAGGCAGCGGCTGACGCCTTTGCGGCCTGGCTCAAGCAGCCCGTGGATGGCACGCCCTTCGTGCTCAATGGTTTTGCCGGCAGCGGCAAGACCTTCCTCTCCATGCGCTTGCTGCGCCAGGTGGAGGCCAGTGGTTTGTGCTGGACCGTCGTGGCACCGACCCATAAAGCGGTGGGCGTTCTACGCCAGGCGTTGGAGTTGGAGGGTCTCCAACCCACCTGGTACCCCTCCACCATTCATCGCTTGCTGCGGCTCAAGCTCAAGCGCTCCGCCGACGCTGAACTCTGTGAACCCACCGAGCAGACGGCCATGGCCCTGGAGAACCTGGGCCTGGTGCTGATTGATGAAGCCTCGATGGTGGACAGCACCCTGTTGGGCATTGCCCTCCAGTGCGCCCATCCGTTCAAGACTCGTCTGGTGTTCGTCGGCGACCCCGCCCAGTTGCCTCCGGTGGGTGAGCCGAACAGCCCCGTGTTTGCGATGCAACGGTCCTGTTCCGCCAGCTTGACCCAGGTGGTGCGGCATCAAGGCCCGGTGCTGCAGTTGGCGGCGGGGCTGCGGGAGGGGCGCCTGCCCTGCCAGATGCCGCCGCTGCTGCCGCCGATTCGTTCCCCGCAGGGGCAGGTGCGCAGCCTGGTGCAACGGGAGTGGCTGGATCAGGCCCGGCGTGCCTTGCGGGAGGCTTCGGTGCAAGACAACCCCGATGCAGCACGCATCCTCTGCTACACCAACCGCACCTTGGATCGTTTGGTGCCCCATGCCCGACGGGCCATCCATGGGGAGATGGCGGATCAGATGCCGGTGCTGCCCGGTGAGGTGTTGATCAGTCGCACCGCGGTGATGGCCCCGGCCTCAAGGGATGGCGAAGAGGCCGGTGAAGAACCCGACATGGTGCTGGGCTCCAACCGCGAAGTGACGGTACGGGACGTCAAGCCGGAGGCCTGTGATCTGGCGGATTTCGGCCTCTCCTCCGCCGATGGGCCTGTGCCCGTGATCGAGACCCTCTCCGCATCGGTGAATGCGGGGGACCTGGAGCTCACCCTGCGCCTGCAGCCGCCGATTGGCAGCTCCGGTCGGCAGGAGCTCGATGCGGTGATGCAGCGGCTGCGCAAGCAGGCCCGTGATGCCGGCAAGAAAAACGGTCGCGCGATCTGGCGGCAGTACTTCCTGATTCGCGATGCTTTCGCTTCCCTGGGGCCGGCGGCGGTGCTCACGGTGCACCGCAGTCAGGGCAGCAGTTTCGGGGATGTTTTTGTGGCGCCGGATGTGTTCCGGGCCGATCCAGCCATCCGCCAGCAGCTCTGTTACGTGGCTGTGTCCCGGGCCCGCACGGGGGTTTGGTTGCTCGGCGGGGTGACGTCGTCTGATCTGCGCGCTACCTGGCAGCGCGAATTCGACACCACGCGGGATTCCGAGTGAATCAGTTGATCATCAAACCGCTGATGCCCTGCCAGCCCAGATAGGAGCCCAGTCCGAAGCTGAGGCTGCCCACCACCAGCTCCCCCCGGCGCAGTAGGGCCGTTTTGCCGCGTTGCAGCAGTGGAAGAACCCGCTCGCGTCCGATCAACACGGCCAGGAACGGAACCAGCAGCAGGGCAGTGGCGGCGGTGCTGAAGCCGATGCTGCAGGCAATCTCCTTCTGCAGGGGCAGTTGCGCAGCCAGGATCACGGCGGCGCTTTTGGCGAACAGCAACAGGTCGTCGGGACTGATCACTTCAGTGACGCTGCTGATCAGCAACAGCAGGGGAAGCGGCATCGCGGCGAAACGATCCACGGCGCCGCTCCAGGCGGGGGCTGTGCCGTCATCCAGCCGCCCACAAAAAAGCCACCGCGCCGCAGCGGCGAGCCCCCCAGCAGCAGCAACAGCAGCAGAACGATGTGGATGGGCGACAGCGCCACGCCAAGCCCGTAGGTCAGCAGTTCCGTCCAGATCCGGGGTTCCGCCATGGGCCGTGCTCAGAGCTCGCAGCTCAAAGTTGCAGGATCAGGGCCGCCAGGCCGATGCTCACCCCCAAACTCACAACGCCTAGCAGGGCTCTCCAGAAGGCTTTGTCTTTGGTGTCGAGGAAGTTGCTCAAGACATGCCAGGGGCTTTATTCGCCAGTTGTGCCATCTGGCAGCAGGAAAGGAAAGGTGCGATGAATCGGGCGGTGCAGCGACCGCAGCGTTTTGTTGTAGTGCACGCCGGGCACAACGCTGTAGCGGCGACCCAGCACCAGTGCATGGTCCAGATCGGCCTCACAGCTGCGGATGTCGGTCTGCACAGGCCGCGCCTGCGTTGACACCGGTGCAGCGGCGGGAATCAGGGCCGAAAACTGTCCTTCCCTGAGCCGCCAGCTTTGACAGGCGTTGAGGGCTTCTGCCGCGGAATCGAACACCTGCTTGGTGGTTTCCCGTCGCGTGCTCATGGCCTCCATGCCGAGCAGGGGCAGCGCAGTGATCAACAGGACAAATCCGAAGCGGAGCATGCGGCAGGCGCGAAGGTCCTGCTTCAGCCGTAGCGAGATGGGCGGAGCGTGGAGACCTCCTTCCCAATATTTTCGCGTCTATGTCTCAGCGGACTTCCTCCCAGCGCACGTCGTCTCAGTAGCGCACTTCGAACCAGTCGTCGCCCGTGACCGGGAGCTGGCTGGGGGTCACCCGAACCACCCGGGCGCCCGGCGGCCCGACCTCACACCAGGCCCGCAGTTCAGACAAGGCCAGCGGTGGGCCTTCGGCCTGCACTTCCACACGGCCATCACTCAGGTTCCGCACCCAGCCGCTGATGCCGAGATCCAGGGCGCGCCGATTGCAGCTGGCGCGGAACCCCACCCGCTGAACGCGACCTTCGATCACCCAGCGCCAGCGTTCGGAGAAGGGTTGGACCCGCGGGGGCTGCTGGCGGCTGATGAAGCGTTTGGCGATCTTCTCTCCCCGGATTCGAGCGCGGCGCGCCATCGGGAGCAGATCGTCGTAGAGCTTGCCCAGTGCAGGTGAACCCAGCTCGCGTGAACCGTCTGATCGACCCATCCTTCCGAATGTCGATGGACTTTCCATCCCTCAATGTCCCACAGCACTGACCTGTCGGAGGACGGCCGGTTGGTGTGCAGTTCCCAGCGGTGAAATTCATGGCCCACCAGCTGCTGACCGCTCTCCACCACAGGGCTGTCCCGCCGCGCCTGCAGCCGGCGATAGCCCACCTGCAGCGGGCCGCGCTGGGCTGTGAAGGGAAGCAGGCCCGCCATGGGGTGGCTGGTGCCATCGAGGTCGGTCAGCTGCTCTCCGAGCACAAGCATCCCGCCGCATTCGGCGTAGAGCGGTCGCTGCTGCACGAAAGCCCTCAGCGAGCCCAGGCTTCGCGTGCAGCTGCTGAGCTGGGCAGCGTGCTGTTCGGGGAAACCGCCCGGCAGGATCAGGCCCTTGGCGTCTGCAGGGATGGCCTCATCGGCCAGGGGGCTCCAGCGGAGCACGGGCATGCCCATGTGCTCCAGCAGTTCACTGGTTTCCTGGTAGCGGAAGTGAAAGGCGGCATCACTTGCCAAAGCCACCGGCAGGGGCTGGCCCTGCTCCACGGGGATGCTGGCCAGGGGATGCGGCCCGGGGCGGGGCGCCTGCAGCAGGGGCACCAGGCGTTCCAGGTTCAGGTGCTGGCTGGCAAGAGCGGCCCAGGCCTGGTGTCGCTGCTCGGGGGCCTCCAATTCATGGGCCGGGACCAAGCCGAGATGCCGGCCCGGCAGGGCCAGGGCTTCGCTGCGCGGCAGGCAGCCCAGCAACGGCATCTCCATGCACTCCAGCACGTTGGCCAGCAGCTCCCGGTGCCTGGGGCTGCTGACCTTGTTGAGCACCACTCCGGCGATGCGCAGCTGGGGATCGTGATCGCGGAATCCGCGCACGATGGCGCCGAGGGAGGCGGCCTGACCACCGGCATCCAGCACCAGCACCACCGGCAGGTCCAGCAGGCGGGCCACGTCGGCCGTGCTTCCGGTTGTACTGCTGCCGATGCCATCGAAGAGCCCCATCACCCCTTCCACGAGGGTCAGCTCAGAGGCACCGCCGTAACCGTGAAAGGCCTGGCGAACCCAGGCTTCTCCGCAGAGATTGAGATCGAGGTTGCGACAGGCCTGCCCCGAGGCCTGGCTGAGCAGCTGGGAATCGAGATAGTCCGGCCCCACCTTGAAGGCCTGGATCCGGCGTTCGTTCTGCTGGGCCCAGCTCAAAAGCGCCAGGCTCAACAGGGTTTTGCCGCTGCCACTGGCTGGTGCAGCGATGACAGCGGCCATGGCTCAGATGCGGATCAGCCCAGCAGCCTGGCAGCCAGCGGAGCCGCAGCGGCCAGCAGGGGATTGGTGCTGTCGTGACCGCCGCCCAGCAGGCGGGCCACATCCATTTCAGGGGTGTCGTGCTGCACGGGAACAACTTCCTCATGCAGCTCGAGGTTGGCCATGCCTCCCCCCTCCAAACGCATGCAGCCCCCGGATTCAGCGCAGAGAATCACGCACACCCCCTGGCCGTTCTCCGGTTCAGCGATCAGCCGCAGTCCCACCATCTGGCCGGCGTGCACGTTGGGCTGAGCGACTGGCACGGCCATCAGTTGGAAGCGCACCTCGTTGCCATCGGAGCGCTTGAACTGGGCGGTGGTGCCGTTTTCGACCGCAGCGGTCGAGAGCAGCGTCCAGCCCAGTCGATCGGCGATCCAGGCGGCCAGTAGCAGCCCCTGGGCAGGGTGATGGCCCTCAACGTCGATGTCGAGACGGGTGATGTGGCTGAGGGCATCACGCCGTTGCGGCGGGTCGAACACCATGGCCAGGGTCTCGCGCCAACTGCGCAGGCGCAGCCAGTTGAGATCGTTCACCGCCTGGCCGCTCTCCACGCGGTGACGCAGAAGCTCAAGGCACTGATGTGGATCCCCCAACGCGGTGTCGATGATCAGGCGTCGTGGTGCGCTGGTGAGCCGTTGCATCAGCTCCGGTGCTTCGTCGATGCACCCGTTCCACCAGACCCAGGCCGGCATCGATTCCGGCAGCAGGGGGTCGAGAATCGAAAGGCCCTCATGCAGGGCGCCATGGCCGCCCCGCAGCACCACCACATCGCCGCAGGCGGCGGTACCACCGCCTTCTTCAGGCAGCGGGCAGTAGGCGGCCACGAGTGTTTCCAGGGGCTGGGCCGCATCGATGGTGGGCGCCAGGGTGATCAGGCGCCGGGGCATCAGTGCACTCAGGGCCGGATCGATGTACTGCCCCCGCAGGTCTTCGGCGTTCGCTTGCCCTTCCAAATCAGCCACCGCCTTCACCACAGCCCCATCCAGGGGCGGTGTGCTCAGGGTAAGGTCGGCATCCAGCACCGCCTGGCGGCCCGCAGCGATCAAGGGGGCGGACTGCTGTCCCGTGATCGGGCCTGATAAACGACCACTGCGGATCAGTTGCTGCTCGGCCCAGGCAGGTTGCCAGATCAGCAGGCAGAAGGTGTTGGCCCCGGTGCCCGTGCTGCCCTGCTGCTCGGGGGACCAGAGCTGTTCGAGGTAGTGGGGCACCTCCGCCGGTGCCAGTTCAAGCGGGGTTTGCAGGGTGAGCTGAGGGGACATGGTGACGGATGAACGAGACGTGGAGAGCTGAACAACAGGGCTGTGAACGTGCGCGGTCAGGGGCGTCGCCAGAGCAGTCCATCCTTCGCCAGCAGGGCATCCGCGGCGGCCGGTCCCCAGGTGCGGGATTCGTAGGGATGAACCGGAAGCTGCCAGGGACTGTCTTCAATCAGTTCCAGCAGCGGGGTGTAGAGCCGCCATGCCGCTTCCACCTCATCGCTGCGGGTGAACAGGGTGGGATCGCTGAGCATGGCGTCAGCCAGGAGCCGCACATAGCCCTCATCGGAGGGTTCCCCGAAGGATTCGTCGTAGGAGAACTCCATGTCGATCGGGCGGCTGCGCATGCCAGATCCGGGTGACTTCACCTCGAAGCGGAATTCGGCCCCCTCATCCGGTTGGATGCGCAGGATCAGCTGATTGGCCGTGGGGCCTCCGGTGGCTGCATCAAACAGATGCACCGGTGCTTCACGGAAGGTGAGCACCACCTCACTGGTGCGCTTGGCCAGCCGTTTGCCGGTGCGCACGTAGAACGGGACCCCCTGCCAGCGCCAGTTGTCGATGAACAGCTTCATCGCCACGTAGGTCTCGGTGGTGCTGTTGGGATCCACGCCGGGTTCATGGCGGTATCCGGCCAGGGGCGATTCCGCCGAACCACCGGGTCCGTACTGGCCACGGATGCAGCAGTTCCAGGGTTCGAGCTCATCGGCCAGGCGGGCGGCCTGGAGCACCTTGGCCTTTTCGTTGCGGATGGCCTCCGGGTCAAAGCGCCCTGGAGGTTCCATGGCAGTGATCGCCAGCATCTGGGTCAGGTGGTTCTGCACCATGTCCCGTAGGGCTCCGGCCGATTCGTAGTACCCGGCCCGTTCCTCCACGCCAACCGTTTCAGCGGCGGTGATCTGAACACTGGAGATGTAATTGCGGTTCCAGAGCGGCTCGAAGATCGTGTTGGCGAACCGCAGAACCATGATGTTCTGGACGGTTTCCTTGCCCAGGTAATGGTCGATGCGAAAGATTTGGTTCTCCTGACCGCAAGCCTGCACCACGCGATTGAGGGCCTGGGCACTGCCGTAGTCGCGTCCGAAGGGCTTTTCGATCACCACCCGGCTGCGTTTGGGGTCCTTCAACAGGCCAGCGTCGGCCAGTGAACGGCAGCCACTGCCATAGAACTTGGGGGAGACGGAAAGATAAAAGGTGCGGTTGCCGCGGGTGGCGCACTGTTGATCGATCTGCTCGAGCCTGGTGTGCAGGCTCAGCATGTGATCGGTGTTCTGTAGGTCGACCGGCTCGTAGAACAACTTGCCCACGAACTGCTCCCAGGCCTGGGGATCGTCCTCGATCGTGCTGGCCAGTGCCTCCGCCATCTTTCCGCGGAACTCCTCGTCACTCCACGGCCGTCGCGCACAGCCCAGCAGGGCGAACTCACTGGGCAGACGCCGTTGCTTGAACAGTTCAAACAGGGCTGGCACCAGCTTGCGGTGGGTCAGATCACCACTGGCGCCGAAGATCACCAGACACTGCGGCGCGATCACGCGCTCCTGACGCAGTCCAACCCTGAGGGGGTTCGTCATCGTGGCAACCATGGAGTGTCCAGGCTTCTGACGATGGTTTAGGCACGGAAATGGCAACAGACATGGACTCGCCGCTTTGTTTCCGTGTTGGCGTCAGCCTTTGTTGCCAACCCCAAAAAAAAGTCCACCCCTCGGGGTGGACTGAAAACGATCGTTGGCTGATGGATCAGCGCTTGATCGATCAATAGGTTTCAACGTGCCAGCGGTCAGCCTTTTTGAGCTGGGGACGCAGTTCGGCCCAGTCGAGCCCCTTTGCAGCCGCGGCGGCGGTCATGGCTTCGTCGATGCCCGGCTCCATACCGCGCAGACCGCACATGTACACGTGGGTCTTGGGGTCTTCGATCATCGCGAAGATCTCTTCAGCGTGCTCCAGAACGCGGTCCTGGATGTACATCCGGCCGCCCTTGGCGTTCTGCTGTTCCCGGCTGATCGCCTTGGTGTAGCGGAAGTTGTCGGGATACTCCTTCTCGTAGTGGAGGAAGTCCTCGTCGTAGAGCAGGTTGGCGGTTTTGGGTGCGCCCATGAACAGCCAGGCTTTGCCGCGGAATTTCCAGCCGTTGGCCTCCTGTTCACGGGGCTCAAACATGCGACGCAGGTAGGTGCGCATCGGAGCGATGCCAGTGCCCGTCGCCAGCATGATGATGTTGGCGTCCTCGTCGTCAGGCAGGAGCATCTCCTTGCCGACCGGACCGGTGATCTTCACCTTGGTGCCGGGTTCGATGTCGCACAGGTAGGTGGAGCAGACGCCATAGATCTGCTCACCGGCGTCGTTCTTGTACTCGAGCTGGCGAACGCAGAGGGAGACGGTGTTGCCCTCCAGGTTGTCGCCATGGCGGGTGCTGGCGATGGAGTACAGGCGCAGCTTGTGGGGCTTGCCGTTGGCGTCTTCCCCTTCGGGAATGATGCCGATGCTCTGGCCTTCGATGTACTTCAGCTGCGGGTCGCCGCCGGCCAGATCAAAGGTGATGTGCTGCACACGGCCGATCGCACCGTCCTTCAGCAGGGAGTAGTTCTCCGTCACCGTCCCCATAAACGGTGTTTTGGGCTTGTAGGTGTTGACCGGAACGTCGGCGTGGGGCTTCTTCTTCGGGGCGCTTGACGTCACAGCTTTCTTGGCGGTTTTTTTGGCGGGTTGTTTGGCAGGTGCCGGGGTGGCGACAGCGGGAGCGGCGGAACGCTCTTCGCCCGCACCATTCACAGAAACGATCTTGGCGCCCGTGGCCCCCAATCGTTTGAAAAGTGCGGAAAACTGGTTCATTGCAACGGTGTAGGTCTGAACCACGGACGGTTTGGCGCCGACCTGGGGACCACGAGCCACAACAGTGAACAGAGCTTCATTGCAGTGCTCTGTCGCTGCATTGGACACCCGCATAGAAATCACCTGCCTTTGGTGGCGCGACTATAGGCGTGGCCTTTGATTTCACACAAAAAGGTTGCTGTTCGGAACAGAATCTGATGTGATCCGGGCGACCTCATTAAGATTCTCGGGTTCGCACCCACATCTAGGCGTTTCTTTTGGTTTTCCCCCAGACAACGTTTGGACGAGGGCTTCAAACCTCCGCGGATTCAGGCACTGCGATCGAGCAGACCATGGAGCGGCTGCCCCAGGGGACCCGGCGTCTTGCCGCTGAACTCAAATCTCCACTTCCTGTTCAGCTGCTCTGGGATGTGCTGACGGATTACGAGAACCTGTCTCGTTTCATTCCCAACCTCAGCACCAGTGAGCTGATTCAGCGCCAGGGTCAGACGGTGCGGCTCCAACAGGTGGGCAGTCAGCAGCTGCTGGGTCTTCGCTTCTCGGCCAAGGTTCAGTTAGAGCTGACGGAATACCGCCAGGACGGATTGCTGCAGTTCCGCATGGTGAAAGGGGATTTCCGACGTTTTGAAGGGTCCTGGCAGATCCGTCAGCGTCCCGATGGCAGCTCACTGCTCTATGAGCTGACGGTTCAAGGCTGTCTTGGCATGCCGATCGGTCTGATCGAGGAGCGGCTGCGGGACGATCTCTCCAGCAACCTCAACGCCGTTGTGCAGGAAGCGCACCGCAGAAACAGCTGAACAAGCAGCGAGGGTGCTGCAGTTAAGGAGCCTTTGATGACCCAGTCATTCTGGGCCTGAAGGCACCATTAAAAACTTGAATTGGTACTCATTTCATCACCAAACAGAGGTTTGGTGATGAGGTCATACCCCCAAGGGGATTCGAACCCCTGTCGCCTCCGTGAAAGGGAGGTGTCCTAGGCCTCTAGACGATGGGGGCGAGGCCGTAATCAGCGAGCGATCTGTGCTCCTGATCACTTGTGAACACTAGGGCTTGGTCGGACCCTCCGTCAAGACAGCTTGACCCCATTCGACACCTTGTCCTTGCCAGATCGGCACCGTGAAGGTGAAGCAGGCGCCTTCGCCAGGGTCCGACACCACCCAGATCTTGCCGCCGTGCACTTCAACGATGCGGCGGCAGACTGCTAGCCCCACGCCATAACCGGTGGTTTGGTCGGAGGTTTGCGGCAGCCGCACCCGATCCAGAAAAATTCGCTGCTGTTCTGTTTCTGGAATACCCGGGCCGCTGTCACAAACGCTCACCTCCACACGCTGGCTGGTGCGGTGCAGCATCGTGAGCGAGATGTGCCCGCCGTCGTTGGTGTACTTCAGGGCGTTTTCGAGCAGATTCAGCAGCACCTGGCGCATGCGGCGCTGATCAGCGAAAACCTTGGGCAGGTCAGCCGGAATGTCGGTTTTGATTTCGACGTTGCGCCCCAACCACAATTTTTCGAGTTCGAGGATCACTTCGGCTGAAACGCTGGCCAGGTCAAGCCGTTGAGGGTTGAACAGGGTTTCCCATCGGGTGGTGCCCACCTCCAACAAATCCTTCGACAGCGCCTCCATCTCCTGCAGGCGGCGGGTGATCACATCCTGAAAGCGATCCATATCGATCTGGCCCAGCTTCTGGCTTTGCAAGGCCAAGGCCGCTGCCGTGAGTGGGGTGCGCAGTTCGTGGGCCACCATGCGCAACAAACGTTCCTGGGCACTCACGCGATCGATCAGCGTTTCGTTCTCCTGGCGCAGCACCAGCAGCTGATCCTCCAGCTGAAGTTCCTTCTGGGTGCGACTGCCATCAAGTTCGGTGGGCCTGAGGCTGAGGCCAAGGCCGCTCACCACCCCATCCTGTTTCCAGCGAGGCACCCATCCTTTGAGTTGCTGAAGGATGTTGCTTCCCGCGAACACCTGCTTGGGGTTCGGCGCCAATTTGATCAGCGCTGGCGTCACCACGAGGCGATGCAGCTCCAGCAGTTCGGGTTGCTGGGCGGGATCGGCAACCTGCAGGGTGACTTCGAAGCCCAGGTCCTCCCGTTCCAGGAACTGCACCAGCGATCGGAGGTCCTGTCCCGACAGGTGATGGCGAGCTGCCACCAGCAACAGCTTCAGGGTTTGACGTGTCTTGGGAGCGTCCTTGACCACGCGGACTGCAAGACAGCAAAAACCGATGCTCACCTTATGGGTTTTTGACTGCACCGCCAGCAGCGCTAAGACGAACAGGAACACTCCGTTGCGTCATTGACGCGGTCCATGTCGCTTTTTTCTGCGCAAAACCGTGTTCCTCTGACCGTTCCCGGCGGAGTGGCTGCCCAGCCTTCGATTCAGGTGGATAGCAACCTGCGTCGCTGGTTCAGCCGCAATCTGGGCTTGTGGCGTTCCCGGCGGCAATACACCTTCAGTGACGATCAGGTTCTCCACTTGGACATGAACCTGAAAATGGAGGCGTTCGCACACCCCGAGGTGGGTGAGAGCCGCTACCGCTTCAGCTGGTGGTCTGACCAGCAAGACCAGCATTCCGACGAATTCTTTGCCCGCAAACCCTGGTTTGAACGCAGTGGCGTGATGGAAGCCACGTTGTGGGGCCATCAACTCCAGAGAAGTCGTGGTTATTTGACGGGAGACCCGGTGCGCACTCGGCTGCGTCAGGTGGATGAGCACGAAACCATCCTCGAATCCCATTACCAGCAGTGGGACATCCTTGAGCACATTCGCCTTGTCGATCAGGACCGCTATCGCTACCGCGCCATCTACAGCTGGGAGAACGGTGATCTCTCGATCGTTGAGCACCACCATGAGATTCGAATGTCCGATCCCCTGCCACTGATCGAGGACGATTGAACGGCGCCGTTGTGCTGATGGCCCAGTTCAACAACCGCGCCTGAGGCTGACGAGTGGAATCTGTAAAGAGTAAATTTGTCAAATAATCTGCTTCATTGAGCACGTGCTAATTCGTTCATTGATCGCGTCGGCATTATTCGTTGCGGCGCATGTTTCGATTTCTGCTCCTGCAAATGCTCAGGTCAGTAAGACAAAGCAAAAGCCTGCCAGCAACGAAGAAGTTCTCACTTATGTCAACATCTCGATAGCTACTTTCTGTGAGGCTCGAGGGCAAAATATTGATTTTCAGAAATCTATGTTAGTTGCGGTTGCAGCTCAGGGGTATCCCGTCTTCTCCAAGCATGGTGGATTGGTCCCAGGCTCTACAAAACCCTTGGAGGAGAAGCAATTCATAGGTAATGCGTCGTACATGGTGATGGCGGGATCCATGAAAATGTGTCCCAAGATGATTCCGGCCGATCAAAAAGCCAAGTTTGAGAAGGCAGTGGCTGAAATGAAGAAAAAATAATTCGTTTCTACCCCCGCCGCATCATTCAAACGCCTGACCGATTGAGGTCAGGCGTTTTTTTGTGTCTGTTCTTCTGCTCTGATGCCGTTGCTTGCTTGATGGTCGGCAGCTTGGCTGAAACGTCCCGGTTTTGAGCGTCGTCCGTCAGGATCGTTCGGTCCTCGCGTGGTTCGGCCATGGCTACAGCTGCTTCGATTCGTCTGGCGGACTACACGCCGTGGGCTTTTGACCTCCCCTCCATCGCCCTGGACGTGAATATCCAGGACGATCATGTCGTCGTTGCCTCCAGACTCAGCCTTGAACCGCGTCGACCTGGAGAGCCCCTGGTGCTGTGCGGCGTCGATCTGGCGATCGAATCCCTGGTGATCGACCAGGCGCCATTGTCGCCAGAGGAATACAGCTTTGCCGACGGACGTCTCACTATCTCCAACGTGCCGGGCCAGCCCTTTGTGCTTGAAACCCGTTGCCGTCTGGATCCCTACTCCAACAGTTCGCTCGAAGGCCTGTACGCCAGTGGTGGTCTGCTGAGCACCCAGTGCGAGGCCGAGGGATTCCGGCGCATCAGCCTGCACCCTGATCGTCCGGATGTGCTGAGCCGCTGGCAGGTGCGGATTGAGGCCAGCCGCAGCAGCTGCCCTGTGCTGTTGAGCAATGGCAATGCGGTTCAGGAGGAATCCGTCGGCGCTGATCGTCATGCGGTCACGTGGGATGACCCCTTCCCCAAGCCCTCCTATCTGTTCGCCCTGGTGGCCGGAGACCTCAGGGAGATTCGTGATCACTACACAACGGCGTCGGGCCGGCAGGTCACTCTGCGCTTGCATGTGGAGGAGGGGGATGAACCTTTCACGGCACATGCCATGGCTTCGTTGAAACGATCCATGCAATGGGATGAATCGGTTTACAACCTTGAATACGACCTGGATGAATACAACATCGTCGCCGTCCGACACTTCAACATGGGCGCGATGGAAAACAAGAGTCTGAATATTTTCAACTCAAAGCTTGTTCTGGCTGATGCGGAAACAGCCACCGATGCTGAACTTGAGCGCATCGAAAGTGTGATTGCCCATGAATACTTTCACAACTGGAGTGGAAACCGCATCACTTGCCGGGATTGGTTCCAGCTGTCGCTCAAAGAAGGCCTGACGGTGTTCCGTGATCAGTGCTTCACCGCAGATCTGCATTCGGAAGCGGTAAAGCGCATTGAGGATGTTGCGATGTTGCGCAACACCCAATTCCGTGAGGATGCTGGACCGACGGCCCACCCGGTGAAGCCAGCGGAATACCAGGCGATCGATAACTTCTACACAACAACCATTTATGAAAAAGGTGCGGAATTGATCCGCATGCTGCGCACTCTGCTGGGGCCTGAGCGGTTCATGGAGGGAATAGCGGTTTACGTGCAACGCTTCGACGGCACGGCCGCCACGACGGAAGACTTTGTTCAGGCGATTGCCGATGGCGCCACCAGCCAGGGCGAGCCTCTTGGCTTTGATCTGGAACGCTTCAAGCGTTGGTACCACCAGGCAGGAACTCCGGAACTCAGCATTGATCGGCGGTGGAACCCCGAATCGGGTCAACTGACGGTGGACTTGCACCAGGCGACGCCTCCCACGCCGGGGCAAGCGGACAAACAGCCCCTGGTGCTGCCGGTTGCCATGGCCCTGGTGGGTGAGCAAGGCCGTATTGGTGAGGAGCAGCTGCTGGTGATGGAGGCTGAGCGCGCCAGCATCACCCTGCAGGGCCAGCCCGGCGACACACCCCCTGCCCTTTCGGTCCTGCGCCGCTTCTCGGCCCCGGTGCAGGTGCGTTTGGAGCAGCCGCTGGAGGAGTGCTTGCAGCTGTTGGCGTCTGATGATGACCCGTTCTGCCGCTGGGATGTGGCCCAGCGCCTGGCACGCCAGGTGCTGTTGGCGCGGGCTGAAAACCAGCCGAAGCCTGCCGTGGAAGCGGCGCTGATTCAGGCCCTTGATCAGCGGATCTGCGCCTACGACGGTGGTGATGGCATGGATCTGGCGGCGCTGCTGGCGCTGCCGGGCATGGCGGAACTGGAGGCATTGCAATCCCCGGTGGATCCGCTGGCACTGGATCAAGCCTTCCGGGCATGGACCCATGAGATGGGCGTTCAATTGCAGTCGTCCCTGCGTCGACTTCTGGAGCTGGCCCGGGCTGACTGGAGCCTGGCTTGGCCGGCGGGTCAGGGCGGCCGGGCCCTGACCGCTTTGGCCTGGCGCTGGCTTGCTGCGGCTGGTGATGCCACGGTTCAAGCGGAGGCATTGGCTGCTGTTTCCGGCCCCTCGATGACCCTGGCGCGGGGAGCCCTGCGGGCCTTGCTGCCGCAGGAAAGCGCTGAGCGTGAGCAGGCGATGGCGCTGTTCTACGAGCGTTGGCAAGACAAGCCCGTGATCCTGGATGCCTGGTTCGCGATGGAGGCATCAGCCCCCAGGTCCAACGCGTTGGAGCGCGTTCAACAGCTGCTGGAGCACCCGCGCTTCGATCCCCTGGCGCCCAATTCCCTTCGCGCTGTTCTCGGTGGATTTACCGCCAATGTTCAGGCGTTTCACGCCATCGATGGCAGCGGCTATCGGTTCATGGCGGAGCAGATCGCAGCGGTCGACTCCCGCAATCCGATCACCGCATCACGGATGGCCAAGGTGTTCAGTCGCTGCGGCAGTTACGGCCCCGATCGTCAAATGGTCATGCGTCAGGCCATCGACCAGCTGGCCGCCAAGCCTTTATCGGCGAACACCGCTGAGGTGGTGCAGTTGCTTACGACGTGACCACCACCAGCACGATCACCGCGATCAGCAGGATCACCAGCCAGCGTTTTGCGTTGCTGCCCCGCCTGCTTTGCGGTGTGGACCGTGCAGCTCGGCTACCGGCCGCAAGGCCGCAGTTCTGACAGACCAGCCGCCCGGCCATGGATCGGTCGGCACGAAACCGGCGGCTTCCGCAGTTCTGGCAGACGGTGACGGCCAAGGTCTCTCGATCAGCGCTTCACCAGCTTGCCTGGCGTGAGCCAGTGAGTCAGTGAGTCAGTCAGACAACAGCCCGTCAGCCAGTCAGTCCCGTTGCCAGCCATCGCAGCCGGCTTTGGCGCGTTGGCGCTTGGTGCGCCGGTAGCTCTCGTTCTGTGCGGCCAGAGCATCACTCGCCGCAGCAACAGCCGTGCTGTCCTTGCCTTCCGCAATGATCAAACGGTTGATGGCCATGGCGTTGCCCAGGCGATTCAGCACCTGATCGATCAAGCGACACTGATCAAATTCGGCGCGCCCCGCAGCCGGGATCCCCAGCAGGATCAGGCTCCAACACGCAGCACGCCAGCCTTTCATCGATCAGCTCAGGGGCTGTAGGTGATGGTGCACTGATAGCGGCTGCTGGCTCCCACATCAATGCTCTTGCAAGTGGTGTTGGTGATCGTTGCCCCTTTCGGGATCACCCGCATCGCCTCAGCGGTGGCGAACTGCTCGGACGGCCCTTGGGCTGTGGCCCGCTTGCCACCGGCAAGAGCTATGGATCCCAGAAGGAGGCTCGCCATCAACAGCGCCGCGTTTCGCATCGTTAGGGCCGGAAGGGGGGCTTCTCCTTTCGGTTTACACAGAACGCTTCCAGGTGACAGCCGTCCTGTGTTCAACAGCCACCCCGGCACCAGCGTTGGCGTTGCGGCCTTGGTTCAGCGTTGGCTTCGCTGGCTGGACTCGGTGCAGGGATTGGAGGTGGCGGCAACAACCCTGCGGGCTGAACGGGAAGACGTCGCGACCCCCATGCGGCATCAAAGGGAACCACCACGAGGGGGATCGGTTCCGCACTCTTTGCCGGCCAGGCCAAAGCACTGGACGCGATCAGGGCTGCGATCAGAAGTCTCATCGCGCCATTTTGCCGATCCTGCGGCCTCATGCCGTCACGTCGGCTGCGTTCTCAGTGCCCTACCCCAAGGCCTCTTCAGACTTTGGAGTAGGAGACGCCGCGGTAGGTGAGAGCAACGCTATTGCGAACGGATTTGATCTGCTCAGCCCGATAGCTTTTGCCCATGTATTTCAGTTGGATTGTTGGCCGCGTCGATACTGCTTCTGTCTTTGCATATTTGTTGCCCAAGAAAGTGAGTTCCATGGCGTGAATAGGGATGAGTAAAAACTTTTTGAGTTCTACGTTCTCGCCCGAATGCAGCAAGGTTCCGCTTGATACCTAGCTCTTTAGTCATTGTTAAGGCTGCGTCAGCTTGATACAAGTTCTGCTCTTAACCCCTGTCCTGGCAGGAGAAAGGGGTTGATTCGACTTGTGGGATTTTGTGTTTATTGATGTGAAGCCGTTGAAATATTTGTTGGTTTTGTATGCGCTGTTGAACTTATCTTGATTGATTCTCTCAGGCTTCAGGCTTGGAGCGCTCCTCTGTTTGCACTTTGCTGCAGCGTTGGCATGCGGCAATCCTGTCTTTGTGGTGTTCCGGCAGCGTTAGCCGGAATGGGTCCACGTCAAATTCGTAGCCACAGGAGCAGCGGGCATGGAACTTCAGTTTTTTCGCTTTTTTGAGTCGCTTTAAAAGGGTGACGTTGCCAAAAACTTGATCGGGCTTGAACCGCTCCAGCTTGGTGCGTTCCTCCGGCGCATGCTTCACCCGGGCCTTGTGCAGGGCGTTGCGCACGGAGTTTTCACTGCCTTTGCCCAGGATCTTGGGGATCTGCAGGATCGATCGCCCTTCCTGCAGATACAGACGCTTGATCTCCTCGATCTCAGCACTTGTGAAGCCAGATTTCTTGCCCACCTGCTCCCTGCCTTTGATTTGAGTCTCTCAGGCGGTGCGCAAGCGCCATCCACGTTCTCGGAGGCGAAATGTCAGCCTGTCGGGATGATCCCACTCGACCCACTGCTGCAACGGCTGGCCGGAGTTGCCGGCATGGAGAGCGGTTGCAAGCGCCTTGTTGTTGTGCAGGGCCAGCTGGGGGATTTCGACTCGATCGAATACGCCCAGGCGCTGGTGCCAAGGCTGCCCCAGTTGGCGGCGCTTGGGGTCAAGGTTCAGCTGTTCGGCATTGGCAACGCCGCCAGTGCCGAACGCTTCGCGGCCTTCACCGGCTTTCCCCTCCAGCAGCTGATCGCCGATCCATCACCCCAGCTGCATCAGGCCCTGGGGTTGGAGGCCGGCTTGAAGCTCCCCGGTGGGCCCTGGCCTGGTTTTCTGTTGATGTGCGCCGGCGTGGGCTCGCCGGGCACCCTGCGCGAGGTGTTGCGCGGTTACACCGGAGATCGCTCGGCGGCCCAGATCTTCGACGACGAAGAGTGGGTTGAAGCCTTTCCTCTGCCGCGCTTCCGGGGGGCTCTGTTCCGCCAGGCCGGTGGTGCCGGGTTCCAGCGACCGTTTGAGCTCGCCACCAAGCGTTTGCGCAACATGAATGAAGTGCTCCGCAACTGGCGCACCTACGTGCCTTGTGACGACTACATCACCCAGCGCGGCGCCACCGTGTTGCTCGACGCCGATGACAGCGTGATCTATTTCCACCGCGCTCAAAGCCTGCTCGGCTACTCCGCCACCATGGAGCGCCCCTTGGCGTTTCTCGATGAGGTTCTGGCCCAGGGCTGAGCTCAACTGACTGTTTTCAACTGGCCGTCTTCACCTGACAGTGTGCTCGCGATACACCGCAAGAGCCGCCACCAATCCGCCAATGAACCCTGCGCTGTGGCCGATCCAGCTGACGCCAGCGGGTGAGACAACGGGGATCAAGGCGATCAGGGCTGAGCCGTAAAGCCAGAACGCCACCAGCCCCAGAGCGATGGAGAGGATGCGGCGTTCCAACCAGCCGATCAGCAGCATGTAGCCCAGCAGTCCGTAAACCACGCCTGAGAGTCCATGGCTTCGGGCGGGCCAGAACAGGGCTACCGGAATGTTGATCAGCAGCACCGACAGCCAGACGCTCATGTAATCGCGCATCCCCCGGCTGAGCACCAGCCAGCTCAGGGGCAGAAACGCCAGGCTGTTGGAGATCAGATGCCCGAAGCCGGCATGGCTGAATGGCGATGTGATCACCCCCCACCACGGTTGATCCGGCCCCATCGGCAGGTTCCACTGCCCCGCAAACAGCAGTTGGTCGATCAGCTCCTGCCCCCAGGCCAAGGCCAGGATCAGCAGGGGAAGCAGCAGTCGAGTGCGCATCGTCTTGCGCCAATGACCACAATGATGACGCGGATGCTGAGCGGATGATCAGAAGCGACGCCGACGTTCTGGTGATCGGCAGCGGCATCGGTGGGCTCTCTGCCGCAGGTTTGTGTGCCCGCGCCGGCCGTGAGGTGCTGGTGCTGGAAGCCCATCACCAACCCGGTGGAGCCGCCCATGGCTTTCAACGCCAGGGGTATCACTTCGAATCCGGTCCATCCCTCTGGAGTGGCCTGGGGCGTTGGCCCAGCAGCAATCCCCTGGCCCAGGTGTTGCGCGCGCTGGACCAGACCGTGGAGGTGATTCCATATCGCAGCTGGGATGTGCTGTTGCCGGAAGGGGATCTGCGCATCGCCGTTGGGCACGACGACTTTGAGGCTGTGGTGCGCAGCCTGCGCGGCCCCGAAGTGGCCGCCGAATGGCGGCGTTTTGTGGAGGCGCTTCAGCCGATTGCCGCCGCTGCCGATGCTTTGCCTTTGCTGGCACTGCGGCCTGGGGTGGATGGCATGGCGCAACTGCTGAAGCGCGGAGGACGTCTGTTGCCGCATCTTGCGGCGATGCGTCACCTCTCCGGTTCTTTTGGGCCCCTGGTGGATCGTCACCTCAGCGATCCTTTCCTGCGCCATTGGGTGGATCTGCTCTCCTTCCTGATCAGCGGCATGCCGATGGGAGACACCAACGCCGCAGCCATGGCCACGCTGTTCGGCGAGTGGTTTGAGCCGGATGCCCATCTCGACTACCCCGTTGGCGGCAGTGCAGCGGTGGTTGAGGCCCTGGTGCGTGGGTTGAAAGCTCACGGCGGCAGCCTGCACACCGGCAAGGCGGTGCAGCAGCTGCGGGTGGAGGGGGATCGTGTGGTGGGTGTGACGTTGGCCGATGGAACGCAGATTGCGGCACGGCAAGTGATCTGCAATGCCGACATCTGGTCCACCCTTGCTCTGCTGCCGGAGTCCGTGGCGCCGAAGTGGCAGCGTCAGCGCCAGGCCACGCCGGCTTGCAACGGCTTCCTTCATCTGCATCTGGGCTTTGATGCCACGGGGCTGGAGAATCTGCCGATCCACACCGTCTGGGTGGATGACTGGGAGCGTGGGATCGACGCCGAGCGCAATGCCGTGGTGTTGTCGATTCCGTCGGTGTTGGATTCCTCGATGGCGCCGGCCGGTCGCCATGTGCTGCATGCCTACACACCGGCCAGCGAACCCTGGGAGCTCTGGGCTGATCTGGAGCGCGATAGTGCGGCGTATCAGCAGAGAAAACAGGAGCGATGTGCTGTGTTCTGGCGGGTGCTGGAACGCCGTATTCCCGACATCCGCGACCGCTGTGAGCTGATCATGGAGGGAACGCCGCTGACCCACAGCCATTTCCTCAATGTTCATCAGGGCAGCTATGGCCCTGCCCTTTCAGCAGCGGAAGGTCTCTTCCCGGGCGTGACGACGCCCCTGGCCAATTTCTGGCTTTGTGGTGCCAGCACCTTCCCCGGGATCGGCATTCCCCCCGTGGCGGCGAGTGGTGCCATGGCGGCCCATGCGGTCCTCGGCCGGGAGACGCAAAACAGTCTGCTGCGAGAGCTGGAGCTTTGAAGCAGCTGCGTCATAACCTCATTCTGGAACGCCGACGCAGTTCATGACTTCCAATGCCCGGATCGATTCGCTGCAGCTGATGCTCACGGATCTGCGCATGCGCAACGAGCCGATCCGTCACAAAGCGGCGTTTCGTGGTTGCCAGCCTGAATTTCAGGCGTTGGTGAGTCGTTTGATCGAGCAACTGGAAGGGGAGCTGCTGGATGAGAAGCAGCGCTCCCGTGAAGCCTCACGTCAGGCCTGATCCTGAAAGAAGGTTGCGCTACTGCGCCTCCTGCAGGGTGGGTTCTGGTTGATTGAGCGTGCCGGCAACATCAGAACGGCCCGGGTGGGTGCGGTGCTGGCTGCTTTGGCTTTGCTGTTGATGCTTTGGGCCGGTTCTGGGCATCCATCCCCCCTTTGCGGACAGCCGTTGGTTTGTTTGGCCTGTCACTGGGGGTGTGCATGAATGCCTGCCTCACCTTGATGTTCAGCTTTGTGCAGCCCGGCCTAACCGGCTTTCTGCTTGGTGTGTGGGGGGCGGGCTATGCCTATTCCTGCGGCCTGGCCACCACCAGTGGAGGCGGGCTGCTCACCTTGCTCAAAGCCTGGAACGGTGGTGATTTGTTTGCTGCCTATGGCGGCGTGTTCGGCCTGCAGATAGTTTGTTTCCTCGCTGCCGCGTTGATGACGCGCCGTTTGGATGTGGTGGGTTTTCGCAACACGGTGAAAACCCGCTTTGCCGATGACATGGAAATAGCAGTCGATTGAAGCTTGGCTAGAGCTCCGGATCCACTAGAACCGGGTTCCTTCCATTGCAGTGAATGGCAGCGCTGCAGATCGTCTGGTTCAAGCGTGATCTGCGCATCGTTGATCACCAGCCCTTGGAGGCTGCTGCAGAGCGGGGTCTGGTGCTGCCGCTGTATGTGGTGGAACCAGAGTTGTGGCAGCAGCCCGATGCCTCCGAGCGGCAGTGGATGTTTTGCCGGGAGTCGCTGCTGGAGTTGCGCCAGGCCCTAGCGGATCGGGGCCAACCCTTGGTGGTGCGCGCTGGGGATGTGGTGCAGGTGCTGGAACGGGCCCGTCGTCAGTTCGGCATTGATGGGCTGTGGAGCCATGAGGAAACCGGCAATGGTTGGACGTACCAGCGCGACAAACGCGTTGGAGCCTGGGCCCGTGAGCACGGCATCGCCTGGACGGAAATACCGCAGTTCGGGGTGACGCGCCGGATGCGCAGCCGCAATGGCTGGGCTAAACGCTGGGAGGTTCAGATGACGGAGCCCATCACACCCGAGTCGGCCGCGTTGCAATCGCTGGAGGGCATTGATCCCGGTGTGATCCCGGAGCACCCCTGTTCAGACCTGCTCTCGGATGCATGTCCGCAGCGTCAGATCGGTGGGCGGTCGATCGGCCTGGAGGAGCTGAACGACTTTTTGCAGCACCGCGCCCCGCGCTATCAACGGTCGATATCGAGCCCCAACACCGCGTTCACCGGGTGTTCGCGCCTGTCGGCTTATCTCACCTGGGGTTGCCTCTCGATGCGGGAAGTGCTGCAGACCAGCCGTACCCACAGCGGCCGCGGCGTCAGCAGCTTTGAATCACGGCTGCACTGGCATTGCCATTTCATTCAAAAGCTGGAGGATCAGCCGGCGATTGAATTCAGCGATTTCCATCCGTTCATGCGCGGCATTCGCGCAGCCGACGCCGAGCGCTTGAGGGCCTGGAGCGAAGGTCGCACTGGCATCCCCTTTGTGGATGCCTGCATGCGCGCCTTGCGGGCCCATGGCTGGATCAACTTCCGCATGCGGGCGATGTTGATGTCGTTTGCCAGCTACAACCTCTGGCTGCCCTGGAGAGACAGTGGCCTGCATCTGGCCCGTCAGTTTGTGGATTACGAACCGGGGATTCACTGGAGCCAATGCCAGATGCAATCGGGCAGCACCTCGATCAACACGATTCGGATCTACAACCCGATCAAGCAGGGGATGGACCATGACCCTCAGGGGCTGTTCATCCGTCAGTGGTGCCCTGAACTCAAGGATGTCCCCATCATTCACATCCATGAGCCCTGGATGCTGGGTGGTGGCATGCCAGCACCGATCGTTGATGTCACCGCATCGATGCAGGAGGCCAAAGAGCGCATCTGGAAGATTCGCCGATCAGCCGGTTTTGATCGCCATGCCGATGCGATTCAGCGCAAGCATGGCTCCCGCAAGGCGGGGTTGAAGCCAACAACGTCTCGGCGGCGCAGCCGCAAACCACAGCAGCCCGACAACGGCAGCCAGCAGCTCAGCCTCGGTCTTTAGTTGCGCTGCAGCAGCAACCGCTTGATCACCCGTTGGGCGATGTCGCCATAGCCCATCTCCCCGGAGAGAATCTGAGCAATGCGCCGTGGTGCGGTGGGCCGCTTGATCCCCAGCTGATACCCCACACCGGGGAAGCGATAAAACACCTGGGCAATGCGCCGGCCCCAGGCCATCGACTCACCCCAGCGCTCCCGCATGCTGCGGCTGTAGCCCCGCAGATCCTTGCTGCTGCCCTTGAGCCATAGGTTCAGATGTCGGGCCGCTTCGCAGCCACTCATCAGGGCAGGGCGTAGCCCTTCCGCCAAAAAGGGGTCGCAAAGCGATGCCGCATCCCCCACCACAACAATGCCGTCGCCATCAAGACGGTGATGACCGTTCCACACCCGCAGTTGGCCGCGCTGACGGATGCCTGCATCGGCGGCGAAACCCAGATCCGGCAACAGCTGGGCCAGCACCTGCTCCGGGTCGGCGTCCTGCTTGCCGATGAAGCTGCCCACCCCGATGTTCACACCACCGGCGAGGGGAAAGGCCCAGGCGAAGCCCTGTTTCACCAGGCCGAATTCAAAGCGGGTTGTGCCATCGCTGAGTTTGCCTTGACCCTCGAGTCGCACCGACATGGTGCTGGCCGTCTGGGGCTGTTTGGCCCCCAGGCCGAGCCGTTGGGGCCAAGGGGATCCCGAACCATCGGCGATCACCACGGCCCGCCCCTGCCAATGGCGTCCGTCGGTTGCCGTGACGTGCCACACGTCTCCATGGCGCCGGATATCATTGACCTCAACACCTGAAAGGCGTTTTGCCCCAGCCTGAATGGCCTGATCTGAGAGCAGTTGATCCAGCGTTTCGCGGCGCACGATCCAGAACGGTGCATCCCCTGGCAACTCGGCGACCACCGGATCCTCCAGGCACCAACTGAAATCCACCTGATCGATCACCTGCTCCACCGCCGGCTCCAATGAAAAAGGGAACCACTGCTGAACTGAGGCTGCCATGCCTCCTCCACAGGGTTTGATCCGCGGCTCGGCGTCGCGCTCAAGCGTCAGAACGTCATGGCCCGCTAAGGCGAGATGCACGGCCGCGGCACCGCCAGCGGCACCGGACCCAACGATCAGGACGTCGTAGGTCCGATCTGATTCGTTGCTCACACCTTGAGGATGTCGGCTTCCTTGGTGGCCAGGTGTTGTTCCAGCTCGGCGATGAACTTGTCCAGTGTTTTCTGAACGCCGTCCTGCTCGTCACGGCTCTGGTCTTCAGAGAACTCCCCTTCCTTTTCCTGCTTCTTGATCTTGTCGATCGCGTCGCGGCGCAGGTTGCGTAGGGCCACCTTGCCTTCTTCGGCGTACTTCGATGCCAGCTTGCAGAATTCCTTGCGGCGCTCCTCGGTGAGGGGCGGCACGTTGATGCGAATGATCTTGCCGTCGTTGTTGGGGGTGAAGCCCAGCTCACTCATCGCGATGGCCTTTTCGATCGAGGCCAGGGCACTGATGTCGAACGGTTGGATCTGGATGGTCTGGGAGTCCGGGGTCGACAGGGTCGCCAGCGACTTCAGCGGTGTGTCAGCGCCGTAGTACTCCACGCTGATGCGATCCAGCAGGGAGGAATTGGCCCGGCCGGTACGGATCGTGTTGAAGTTGCGCTGGGTGGCCTCCACCGACTTGCGCATGCTGGCTTCGAGGTCCTGGGTCGACATGGTTGCTTGGAGAGGAGGCGTGCGAACTGGGTTGGCGTTGTTTAGGAGGGGTCGCCGATGCGGGACCCGATCGGTTCCCCGGCCACGGCTCTGCCGATGTTGCCAGGTTCAAACAGGTTGAAGACAACAATCGGGATGTTGTTGTCTTTGCAAAGGGCGATGGCGGTGCTGTCCATCACGCCCAGCTCGCCGCTGAGCACATCCTGATAGCTGAGCTGTGCGTGTTTCACCGCGTCGGCGTGCTTGGCCGGGTCTTTGTCGTAGACCCCATCCACCTTGGTGGCTTTGAACACCACATCGGCATTGATTTCGGCGGCCCTCAGGGCAGCCGTGGTGTCGGTGGTGAAGAAAGGGTTGCCGCAACCGGCGCCGAACACCACCACCCGATTTTTCTCCAGATGCCGGATCGCTTTGCGACGGATGTAAGGCTCCGCCACTTCCTGCATGGCGATGGCTGTTTGCACCCGGGTTGGAACACCGGCCCTCTCAAGCCCGTCTTGGAGGGTGATGGCGTTCATCACCGTGGCCAACATGCCGACGTAGTCAGCTGTGGCTCTTTCCATGCCCGCTGCAGACCCCTTCAGGCCGCGGAAGATGTTGCCGCCGCCCACGACGATCGCCAGCTGGGTGCCATTGGCCACCACCTTGGCCACATCGGAAGCAATCGACTGAACAATGGCGGGGTCGATGCCATAGCCCTGAGATCCCATCAGAGCTTCGCCGCTGAGTTTCAGCAGGACGCGTGTGTAGGTCATCTACGGTCCAGATCCTTCCGACAGTAGCAAGCACTGGCACAAGCCTCTGATCGCCGCTTGGATGGGGAAACCGCGGCTGTTTGATGCCAGAGACCGATGCCACCCAAAGCGGTGTGATGGCCCGTCTCACGCTTTCAGCCCTGGAACGGGCCAGTCAGGATCCCGACTGTTGGCGTGAACCGGTGGTGCATCGCGCTCTGTTGGTGAGTGGGCTTTCGGTGCTTACCGCTGCCACCCGTCATCTTCAGGATGATCTCGAGGCGGCTGAAGCGGCCTGAGACCGGCTGGTTCAACCCTTAAAACTCGATGCCCGCCTGGGCCTTCACCCCCTGTTCGCGGAAAGGGTGGTGCACAAGGGTCATCTCCGTCACCAGATCGGCTCGCTCCACCAGCTCGGCTGGTGCACCCCGGCCGGTCACCGCAACGTGGGTGAGCTCCGGTCGCTCGTTCAATCCGGCGATCACCGTATGGGCCTCGATGTAGCCCAGTTTCAAGGCCACGTTCAGTTCGTCCAGCAGCACCAATTTCACGCTGGCATCGCGCAGATAGCCCAGGGCCGTCTGCCAGGCCGCCTCCACCAGTTGCTGATCCCGCTCTCGGTTCTGGGTTTCCCAGGTGAAGCCTTCCCCCAGGGCATGCCAACTCACCTGCTCACCGAAGGCCTGCAGTGCCCGTGCTTCGCCGGGCTCCCAGCCCCCCTTGATGAATTGAACAATCGCCACCCGCTCGCCATGGCCAAGGGTGCGCAGCACCAGCCCAAGCCCGGCGGTGGTTTTTCCCTTGCCCTGGCCGGTGAACACCAGCACCAGCCCCTTCTCCTTATTACGTTCCTCCACCCTTTGCTTCTGCACCTGCTGGCGCCGCTCCATCCGTTTGCGGTAACCGGCATCGTCGGTTTCTGGGGCGAGATTGCCCCCCATGCCCAGTTCCGCGGCGGATTGATCGAGGTCGTTGGTGCTCATGGGGAGAGGGGGTGTTGGTTCTATCGAGGCCGAGTGGCGGTGATGCGTTGCAGGGCCCGACCCGCCAGCAGTTCCTGGCTTACGCTGCTGAATCCGAGTTGCTCCAGCTCGGTGGGGAGGTCGTCTTCCAGCATGGCGGTGGCGGTGTCGGTTTCAAACAGGGCACAAAACAGTTGCTGGGGAAGCTTCAGCCAAGGCCCGGCGGGATGCAGATCCACAAGCACCAACCAGCCGCCCGGTTCCAGCAGCCGCAGGGCGCTGCGGAGCACCTGTTCCCGATCGCTGCGGGGGAATTCGTGCAGGGCCACGCTCAGCTGGATGGCGCTGAAGCTGGCATCGGCCAGGGGCGGATCTTCGGCCAGCCCTTCCACCCGTTTCAGGTTGGGGTGGCGTTGGGCGGCCAAATCCAGGGCGCGGGGGGAGACATCCAGCCCCGTCACGGCGTATCCCGCCGCCAGCCAGGGGGCCGCTGCTTCGCCACTGCCGCAGCAGAGATCCAGTACCGACGCGCCGGGCTTGAGATGGGGCTGCACCGCCTCGAGCCCGAGGCCCCGTAGGCGCTCCACTCCGCCAATACTCAGCGACGACACCGCCGTGACCGTGTCGTAAATCCAGCGGTAGCGGTAGGCCAGCGGCCTCAGAAATGAGGTCATCGTTGAAGTGAAAACAAGCAGACAGGGTGTTGTCAGGCCGGTTGCCGGGCCAGGGCTGCATCCACCGCCTGCTGCTGATCCCGCCGGGTGATCCAGTGGTGATAGGTGCGGGTGTGGATCGTCACCGAGTGGCCCATCATCCTGGCGGCGACGGTGTCCGGCAGGCCGACATGAATGGTGCGCACCGCCCAGGCGTGGCGCAGGTCGTAGGGGGTAATCGGCAGGTCGTAGCGGCGGAACTGCTCACTCACCCGTCGTCCCACCTGCTGCAGGGTGGTGCGCCGCAGATCGGTCTGGATGGCTGGCAGAGCGGCCGGGTTCTCCGCCAGCTCCTGCAACCCGAAGTGCTCGACCCAGTCGGGGTGGAACGGCCAGCTCTGGTGCTCACCGGTTTTGGTGGTGGGCAGCACCCGCAGCACCTGATCTCCGCCCGGTGCCAGGGAGGAGCAATCGCAGAAGAACACCTCGTGGTTGCGCAGGCCGTAGGTGGCCATCAGGGCAAAGGCCAGGCGCCACTGTGGATTGGGGATGCGGCCTGCGGCCTCGAGGATCTGCGGATCGGTGGGCAGCTGGCGGAAGCGGGCCCGGTGCAGGCCATAGCCGCCGGCCTCCTGGCGCCAGTCCTCCGGCAAGGGCAGCTCCAGGTGCCGGGCCAGGGCGGCCAGAGCTGTGGCGCACTGCTGCCGGCTGCGGCTGCCGTCGTCGTAACTGGTAAGCGTCTGCATCAGCAGCGCTGGCTCCAGCGGCTGATCACCGCACTGACGCGCCAGTCGCCGGAGGTAGGGCAAATAGGCACTGGTCCAGGTGGTGCGACTGCTCGCCGGGGAACGGCGTCGGCGCGGGTCGGTAAAAAAGGCTGCTTCGAAGCCCTCGATGGCGGCCTGGATCCCGATCGAACGGCCTCTGGCCGTGGCGGCAGAGGTGGAGGCCGACCAGAGCGTCCAATCAAAACTGCGCTGATCCAGTTGCAGTTGCACCAGGGCAGCGGTGCTGAGGGCCTGATTCAGTCCTGCTGCATCGGCCATCAGCCCCAGGCTGATCCGTTGCAGGCCGTTGCGGCTCGGATCCCCGCGCAAGGGCAGAGACCCGCGCAGGTTCAGCCGCCGACCCCGCTGTTCGATGCGCAGGCGCGATCCCTGTGCCGCCAGCTGAGCATTGGCGGTCTCCAGCGCACTTTTGAGCTCCATAAATGTGTCGTTGGAACCAAGGATCGCGTCCGTGGCGGCTACGCTCAACCCCCGAAAACCGTTCTGGTTGGTATGTCTCGCGTCGGTGTCGTCCTGCTGAACCTGGGTGGCCCGGAGCGGATCCAGGACGTTGGCCCGTTTCTTTACAACCTGTTCGCCGATCCGGAGATCATTCGGCTTCCCAGTCCGGCGCTGCAGAAGCCGCTGGCTTGGTTGATCAGCACCCTGCGCAGTGGCAAGTCGCAGGAGGCCTATCGCTCCATCGGTGGCGGATCACCGCTGCGGCGCATCACCGAGCAGCAGGCCCGTGAACTTCAGAGCTTGCTGCGTCAGCGCGGCATCGATGCCACCAGCTATGTGGCCATGCGCTACTGGCATCCGTTCACCGAATCCGCTGTGGCGGACATCAAGGCCGATGGTATGGATGAGGTGGTGGTGCTCCCCCTCTACCCCCATTTCTCGATCAGCACCAGTGGATCCAGTTTTCGTGAGCTGCAGCGCCTGCGTCAGGCGGATCCGGCCTTTGAGAAGTTGCCGATTCGCTGCATCCGCAGCTGGTTTGACCACCCGGGCTATGTGAAGGCCATGGCCGAGCTGATCGCGGCAGAGGTCCGCAACAGCGACGACCCCAAGAAGGCCCACGTCTTCTTCAGTGCCCACGGTGTGCCGAAGAGCTACGTCGAAGAGGCGGGCGACCCCTATCAAAAGGAGATCGAAACCTGCACCGGTTTGATCATGAAGGAGTTGGCCGTTCAGATGGGCCACGAGAACCCCTTCACCCTGGCCTACCAAAGCCGTGTGGGTCCGGTGGAGTGGCTCAAGCCCTACACCGAGGAGGCCCTTGAGGAATTGGGGCAAGCCAAGACCAACGATCTGGTGGTGGTGCCGATCAGCTTCGTCAGCGAACACATCGAGACGCTTGAGGAAATCGACATCGAATACCGGGAGTTGGCCACCGAAGCCGGTGTGGTGAATTTCCGTCGGGTGCGTGCTCTCGACACTTATGCCCCCTTCATCGAGGGATTGGCGGATCTCGTGGCCACCAGCCTGCAGGGCCCTGAGGTGAGTCTCGATGCGGCGGCGGAGCTGCCCAACAAGGTGAAGCTCTATCCCCAGGAGAAGTGGGAATGGGGTTGGAACAACAGTTCCGAGGTCTGGAACGGCCGTCTGGCCATGGTTGGTTTTTCAGCCTTTTTGCTCGAGCTGATCAGTGGTCAAGGGCCGCTGCACGCCCTCGGCCTGCTCTGACCAAGCCAGGGGAGCTGCGGGCCCTTAACCTTGGGGGTCATTGACCCGTCGCCTCTGTGACTCTCACCTCAGCGTCTTCGGCCGTCACTGGGCAGCAGGCCGGTCACGGTGGCCAGAGAATGTCTGGGGCGACAGCCCTGATGGATGCGCTGCGGCGCCATGGCGTCGACACGATTTTCGGCTACCCCGGCGGCGCGATTCTCCCTATCTACGACGCACTCCACATCGCCGAGAGCGAGGGTTGGGTGAAGCACATCCTGGTGCGGCATGAGCAGGCCGGCACCCACGCGGCCGATGCCTATGCGCGTGCCACCGGCAAGGTGGGCGTTTGCTTCGGCACGTCTGGGCCGGGTGCCACCAACCTGGTAACAGGCATCGCCACCGCCCAGATGGACTCGGTGCCCATGGTGGTGATCACCGGTCAGGTGCCGCGTCCGGCGATTGGCACCGATGCCTTCCAGGAGACCGACATCTTCGGCATCACCCTGCCGATCGTGAAACATTCCTGGGTGGTGCGCGATCCGGCCGATCTCGCCTCCATCGTTGCCCAAGCCTTCCTGATTGCAACCAGTGGTCGTCCAGGCCCCGTGCTGATCGACATCCCGAAGGATGTTGGCCAGGAGATGTTCGATTACGTGCCGGTTGAGCCCGGATCGATTGTTCCCAAAGGCTTCCGCAAGCCTCAGTCCCCCCGGGATGAACCGATCCTGTCGGCGCTTGAGCTGATCGCCGAGGCGGAGCGTCCGCTGCTCTATGTGGGCGGTGGTGCGATCTCAGCCGGTGCTCACGACAGCCTGCGGGTGATCGCTGAGCGTTATCAGATCCCTGTCACCACCACATTGATGGGCAAGGGTGCCTTCGATGAAAACGACCCTCTCTCGGTGGGCATGCTCGGCATGCACGGCACGGCCTATGCCAACTTCGCCGTCACCGAATGCGATCTGCTGATTGCTGTTGGCGCCCGTTTTGACGATCGGGTGACCGGAAAGCTCGACACCTTCGCCCCCCGGGCCCGGGTGATCCACTTTGAGATTGACCCGGCCGAAATCGGCAAGACCCGTCGCCCCGATGTGGCGGTGCTGGGTGATCTGGGCCTGAGCGTGGCGCGCCTGGTGGAGCTGAGCCTGCAGCAGCAGGTGCAACCCCGCACGGCCCCTTGGTTGGCGCGCATCGCCGAGTGGAAACAGACCTATCCCCTCACCGTGCCTCCCACCGAAGGCCCCCTCTTCCCCCAGGAGGTGCTGCTGGCCGTTCGCGAGCTGGCACCGAATGCCATCGTCACCACGGACGTGGGTCAGCACCAGATGTGGGCGGCCCAGTACCTGCGCAATGGGCCCCGGGGCTGGATCAGCAGTGCCGGTCTTGGAACCATGGGCTTCGGCATGCCGGCCGCCATGGGCGCCCAGGTGGCGTGTCCCGATCGTCAGGTGGTGTGCATCGCGGGTGACGCCAGCATCCTGATGAACATTCAGGAGTTGGGAACCTTGGCGGCCTACGGCCTTCCGGTGAAGGTGGTGATCGTCAACAACCACTGGCAGGGCATGGTGCGTCAGTGGCAGGAGAGCTTCTACGAGGAGCGTTATTCCGCCTCCGACATGCTCAATGGCATGCCGGACTTCGTGGCTCTCGCCCGCTCCTTCGGTGTGGACGGCGTGCACATCCGCGAGCGGGACTCGTTGAAGAGTGATCTCGAGGCGGCGCTCAAGGCCCCCGGCCCGATGTTGATCGACATCCACGTGCGTCGTGGTGAGAACTGCTATCCGATGGTTCCCCCGGGTAAAAGCAATGCTGAAATGGTGGGCCTTCCGGCTCCCATGCCGGTTCTCAACGCCCCGACCTCTTGATTCGTCTTGTCTTAATCGGCGTTCTGCTGCTGCTTTGGGCCGTGCCGGTGCAGGCCGCAGAGGTGCTTCAGGTGCGCAGCAGTTCCCTGCTGCAGGTGGGAGATCACAACCGCACCTACACCGTTGCCCTGGCCTGTTCCGCCGTTGATGCAAGCCAGGAGGCCGAGGCCACCGCATGGCTGCGTCAGGAACTGCCGCGCCGTCGCAAGGTCAATCTGCGGCCGGTCGGCTCCAGCGAGGGGCAGCTGATGGCCAGGGTGACACCGATCGGTGCTGAGCGTGACCTCAGCACCGGCTTGATTGCCGCTGGTTTGGCCAGCAACAGCTGTGGGGGCGATGGCTGATAACCGCATTGCCCGGGGCATTGTCTTGGTTCCCTGTCTGCTGCTGGGGGGCGCCTTTCTGGCCACAGCGGCCTGGGGGCAGGGCGCCGCAGCTGAAAACCGCACCCTGGCCATCGGCATCGGTGCTGGCTTGCTTTTGGCAGGTTGGTTGTCCCAGTTGGGTGGCGGCTCCGACGGTGGGCCTGAATCCTCTGTGACAAAACCGGACGAGTCCGACCCCTCTCCCTAATTTGCGGGGATCGGGTTGCTTCCCTCCGATCCCATGTCGAAGCCTGAGTGGCGACGTTGGCCTTGGCTGTCGTGGAGTGTTGTTGCAGCCACGCTCATCGGCTGCCAGTCGATCGTGGCCAGTGGCGTCAGCCGCCCAAGGCTGGCGGTGCTGCTGCCGATGGGGCACCGCGATGCTGAATTGCGGCACAACTTCCTCCAGGGCTTTCGTCTGGGGCAGGCTTCGGTGGAGGCCTGTGGTGAGCCCTTCCCGCAGGTTGCCTGGCATGGGACCAACTCCGGCGATGCGCCCGATCCGCAGCTGATGCCCTCGACGGAGCTCAAGCTGCTGATGGGGGCATCGATGCGATGGGTTGGTTGGACCCTGATCAGAAGGAGGTCGTTCCGATTTGCCAGGCCTTTGATCAGCGTCGCCGCGGGGAGCGTCTGCGTCTGAAGGCGGTGGCCAGTGATTCCCGCTTTCGTGCTTGCCTTGCACCATCGGGCCAGGCCATGGCCGGTCTGATCGAATGAGGTCTGGGGACACGACCTCGAGATGCTGCGCCTGAGTGAACTGAAGCTGCCCCTCGACCATGGGGAGGAAGCGCTGCAGGAGGCGGTGCTCAAGCGTTTGAGGATTCCGCCGGATCGTCTTCTGGGTCAGACCCTGGTGAAGCGCAGTGTTGATGCGCGGCGTCGCGACCGGATTCAGCTGATTTACAGCGTGGATGTGCAGGTGAAGGGTGAAGCCGCCCTGTTACGGCGCATCGGCAACAAAGGCCGGGTGCGTCTGGCTCCAGACACCCGCTACCGGTCTGTGGGTCATGCCCCCGATGGCTTCCCCTTGGATGCGGCCGATCGGCCTGTGGTGGTGGGGGCAGGCCCCTGCGGTTATTTCGCTGCTCTGCTGTTGGCACAGATGGGGTTCCGACCGCTGTTGCTGGAACGGGGTCAGGCCGTGAAGCAACGCACCGCAGACACCTTTGGCTTCTGGCGGGGCACCAGCCCCTTCAACCCAGAATCGAATGCCCAATTCGGTGAGGGCGGAGCCGGCACCTTCTCCGACGGCAAGCTCTACAGCCAGGTGAGCGATCCCGAGCACTACGGCCGCAAGGTGCTGGAGGAGCTGGTGGCCTGTGGTGCGAGCGAGGAGATCCTCACGTTGCACCGCCCCCACATCGGCACCTTCAAGCTCGCCACCGTGGTGCGTGGCCTGCGGGCACGGATTGAAGCTCTGGGCGGTGAGGTGCGTTTCAACAGTCGCGTCACACGCCTTCAGCTCAGCGACAGCAGCGCTGGGAAGCCCCATCAACTCGATGGGGTGGTGCTGGCCGATGGAACGGAGATTCCCTGCCGCCATCTGGTGCTGGCTCCCGGTCATTCCGCGCGCGACTGCTTCGAAATGCTGGAGCAGATCGGTGTGCAGCTGCAGCGCAAACCGTTTTCTGTGGGTGTGCGGATTGAGCATCCGCAGCATCTGATTGACGCAGCCCGCTGGGGAGAGGCGGCGGGCCATCCCCGTCTCGGGGCCGCCGAGTACAAGCTGGTTCACCATGCCGAGAACGGCCGCTGCGTCTACAGCTTCTGCATGTGTCCCGGAGGATTTGTGGTGGGCGCCACCTCGGAGGAAGGCCGGGTGGTGACCAATGGCATGAGCCAGCACTCCCGCAACGAGCGCAACGCCAACAGCGGTTTGGTTGTGGCTCTGGACGCCGATGACCTGGCACCGTTTGAACGCTTCCCAGGGGATCCGTTGGCGGGGATTGCCCTTCAACGGGAGCTGGAGGAGCGCGCCTTCAGGCTTGGAGGGAGTAGTTATGCCGCACCGGCGCAGCGGTTGGAGGATTTCCTGGCTGCCCGTCCTTCCACCCGTCTGGGTGGCGTCGCCGCGTCGTATCAGCCGGGTGTGCATCCCGCCGATCTGGATGACCTGCTCCCTGCTGCCATCGTTGAGGCCTTGCGGGAGGCGTTGCCGGCCTTTGCCCGCAAGCTGAAGGGGTATGACCACCCCGATGCGGTGCTCACCGGCGTGGAAACCCGCACGTCATCGCCCGTGCGGATTCCCAGGGATGAAGCGTTGGAATCGCTCAATGTGAAGGGGCTGGTGCCCGCGGGTGAGGGGGCGGGCTATGCCGGCGGCATCCTCTCGGCCGGAATCGATGGCATTCGGGCTGCTGAAGCCTTGGCCATTCAGATCCTGAGGACCAAGCCTGTTTAAGTTTCAGCTGCAGACGGGGGCTTGCGCCACGATTCCGCTCCACTGAACGGCTTTCACCTGATCCCGTCGCCAGGAATGGAACAGCTTGGGCTCACTGACGGTGCACAGCGGGCAGTGGGCGATCCGTTCGCTGGGGATTCCTGCGCCCTGGAGCTGCACTCTGGCGGCGGTTCGAATGTCCAGGCGATGCCGCCCCGGTTGCTCATCCGGCAGCAGGGCCCCTGCATCGGACAGGGAAGCCTTGTTCGGGACCGCGGCGCTGACGGCCTTCACCACCTCATCGCCCACCTGGTAGCAGGGGCCGCTGACGGCCGGGCCCAGGGCAACCACCAGATCCTCCCGCCGGGCCCCCCGCTCCACCAACCGATCCAGGGCCGTGATCAGGATTCCAGCCGCCACCCCACGCCAACCGGCATGACAGGCCGCGGCATGCCCGGTGCCGGGATCTGCGATCAGAACCGGTGTGCAGTCGGCACCGCACACCCAGAGGCTCTGGCCCCCGCGATCACTCACCAGGCCATCGGCTTCAGGCCAGGGATCCTGACGGGCATCGCTGGCGTTCAGCACGATCCCACTGTGGATCTGCTGGGGCCGGTGGACGCTGATGCCGGCGCTGACGTACCCGGCCAGTTCGTCAGGACCACGGCCCTGCCAGAGCCGGGTGAAGAAGCCGTGCTCGAACCCCTGCGTATGCAGCAGATCGCTCTGAAGGTAATAGCCCCCGTAACAACCGATCCAGGTCCAGCCCTTCAACGTGTTGAAGCGGCTGTCTGGTCGATCAAACGGCCCGTCTTTCATCAGCCCTGCAATCAGGCCATGGGGATGTCCCGCAGCATCCAGAAGCCGCCGAAGGTCTGTTCTTCGGGGCTGGACTGGATGGCGATGAACTGGAGGCCGCGCACCTGCTGCTGCGAAGTGGTCAGGGCCTCGGAGATTTCAGCGGCGACGCCCGGCTCCAGGTCGCTCACCAGCCAGCGGTCATCCTGACCAGCCTCCAGCACCAGCTGGCGGTCTTCAACGATCATCCGCACCGGTTCCAGTCCCCCCAACCAGCCCGCCATGGCGAGGGAGCGGCTCTGGCTGAACAGGCGTAGACCCGGCACAGAGGCCTCGGGGTCGATGCCACCGGGCACCGGCAGCAGCCCGCTGAAACTCATTGGCCATTCCGATGCCTCCAGCAGGAGGCTCGCTGGCAGGGCGGCCCAGCTCCAGGCGTCTCCTTGAACTTCCTCCGGCAGGGGCACTGGAGGGGTTGGAACAGGCGCCGGCGGTGGTGCCAGCGGGCCGGCCATGAAGCCCTCCTCCTCGGGATACACCTCCCTTTCGCGCTGCTGAAGCCAGTCGAGCAGGGCGAAGGTGCGGCGGCTGGGAATCACCTCGAGGTCTTGTTCGGCTGCGGCGCGCTGCACCATGGTGCGCATCGAACTGCGCCAGCAGCGCAGGCGGACGGGCGAACCCCAGCCCCCGCTTGCGGATGCCTTCTTGGCTTCAGCCAGGGCTTGGCTCAACCAAAGCGAGTTCACCTCACCAGAGGGGCACACCTTGGCGAAGCGAAATGGCTCTGCATCGCCGGTTGCGGCGGGGGTGGAGGTGATCAGCAGTTCCCAACGCTTGCGGCCATCGGCCTCAAGGATGGGTCGGGAGTAGAAGTCGAGTTCCCAGTCTTCGGCGGCTGTCAGGGCAGCAGTGCTCATCCGGCCGATTGCTCCTGCTGTTTCAGGGTGTTCTGGGCGCGGCTGGCGCGATCGGCGGCTTCAGCCATCACTTTGTCTTTTTCGATCAGCAGCTCTCCAGGAGGCCCCTCCAGCAGGGCTGTGTTGAGGCCGATCCGTCCGCGGCCCGGGTCCAGTTCCGTGATCAGGGCCGAAACGCGGTCGCCCTGGTCGAACACCTCACGGATCGAGCGCAGGCTGCCATTGGTGATGGCTGATTGGTGCAGCAGTCCGCTGATGCCACCAAGGTCGATGAACAGGCCGTAGGGCTTCACCGCAGCAACCTGACCTTCCACCAATTGGCCCACTTCCAGATCTTGGAAGCGTTCGGCCACGGCGGCTCGTTTTTCGGACAGCACCAGCTTGCGTGTCTCCGAATTCACCTCGATGAAGGCCACGCCCAGGGTCTTGCCCACGAGCTCCTGGTGGTTTTCACCGTTCTGGAGTTGAGAGCGGGGAATGAAGCCGCGCAGCCCTTCGAGATCGCAGGTGACACCGCCGCGGTTGAAGCCATTGACGATGACTTGAACCACTTTCCCCTGTTTCTCCAGTTCCTTCACCCGGTCCCAGCTCTTGCGCAGCTCAAGGGCGCGACAGCTGATCGTGACCATCCCGTCAGCGTTCTGCTCACGGGTCACCAGAACTTCAACCTCCAGGCCCTTGGGGAAGCGCTCCCGGAAGTTGGTCACCACGCCAAGGCCCGCCTCGCTCTTGGGCATGTAGCCGGGGGCTTTGCCGCCGATATCCACGTATACGCCATCGCTTTCGATGCCGATCACCGTGCCCTTGATCACCTCACCGGTGGTGCCCACCGGAGCGTTCTCGTCCAGGGCGGCGAGGAAGGCTTCTTCATCGAAATCGAAGTCGTCCACGCTGCGCGGCTGATTGCGCTGCTCCTTCTTGGGTTGTTGATCCGGTGCGCCCATCAGGTCGGCCATGGTCATGCCTTCCATGCCGCCCATGTCGAACAGAGCGTCGTCATCCGTGCCTGGAGACGAGGTGGAGTCCTGCTGGACCGGTCGCGGCGGGGTGGCGAGACCCGCCCGTTCCTCAAGGATGCGTGCCTTTTCCGCCGCAGCCTCTGCTGCTGCCCGTGCTTCAGCCGCTTCACGAGCCAGCTTTTCCTGCTCTTCTCGGCGGTTGATCTGCATCACCTGCAGCGGTTTCGTAGCTGCCGGCTTGGGTGCCTTGGGGCGGTTGGGCTGCGGACTGCCGGCTGCGGGCATGGACCATTGGGCTTGTCGATCGCTCATTTTGACAGGCTGGGTTGGGATCAGCACCCCCGTGCCTGTGCAACGCCATGGACCAGCTCCGCAAGCGATTTGATCAGCTGACCTGGCCCGAGGCCAGCTGTGCTGCCAGCCAACCTGGTGCCACGGTGATCTGGCCGTTCGGAGCCTGTGAGCAACACGGCCCCCAACTGCCGCTTTCGACGGACGCTGTTTTTGCTGAGGGCATCCTCGATTCCGTGTTGCGCGGGCTTGAGCCAGCTCTGCCGATTTGGCGACTGCCGTGTCAGGCCATCGGCTTTTCGCCTGAGCACCAGAACTTTCCCGGCACCCTCAGCCTTTCAGCTCCTCTGCTTCTGGATCTGGTCGACCAGGTGGGCATGCAGCTGGCGGCGATGGGGGTGCAGCGCCTGGTTCTGTTCAACGCCCATGGCGGCCAGATCGGTTTGCTGCAGGTGGCAGCCCGACAGCTGCGCGCTCGCTGCCCATCGTTGGCCGTTCTGCCCTGCTTCCTTTGGAGTGGTGTGGAGGGGTTGGCGGATCTGTTGCCTGAGCAGGAGTTGGCCCATGGACTTCATGCCGGCCAAGCCGAAACCAGCTTGATGCTGCAGATGGCCCCAGAGCTGGTTGGATCTGCCCGCCCGGTGGATGGACGTCCAGCAGCAGGATCCGCGCAGGATCCTCCAGCGGGCTGGAGTCTCGAGGGGGCGGCGCCCTGCGCTTGGCTCACCGACGATCTCAGCGTGACGGGAGTGATCGGTGATGCGCGCCAGGCCTCCGCTGATCTGGGACATTGCCTGCAAGATCGCTTGATCAAACACTGGCAGGAGCGTTTTCAAGCCCTTCTGGCCAGTGACTGGCCACCCACGCAAAGTCTTCTCTCCCAACCGTCCAACATCACGCCCAAGTCCTGAACCTTGGACGCATGTGTCACCAACTCTTGGGGAACTGGTTATTGTCGGTCCCACTTAACGTGGTGGACAGCGTCCTATGACTACCCTCAATGCACCTGAAGCACCCGTGCTGGAGGGCCAGGACGCACTGCCCGATTTCACAACCGAGGCCTACAAAGACGCCTACAGCCGGATCAACGCCATCGTGATCGAGGGCGAACAGGAAGCCCACGACAACTACATTTCTTTGGGAACGCTGATCCCCGAGCAGGCCGAGGAGCTCAAGCGTCTGGCAAGGATGGAAATGAAGCACATGAAGGGCTTCACCTCCTGTGGACGCAACCTCGGGGTGGAAGCCGATCTTCCCTTCGCCAAGAAGTTTTTCGAACCTCTTCACGGCAATTTTCAGGCCGCTCTTAAGGAGGGCAAGGTGGTCACCTGCCTGCTGATTCAGGCCCTGCTGATCGAAGCATTCGCCATTTCGGCATATCACATCTATATCCCCGTGGCCGATCCCTTCGCCCGCAAAATCACTGAGGGTGTGGTGAAGGATGAATACACCCACCTCAACTACGGCCAGGAATGGCTGAAGGCCAACTTCGAGGCCAGCAAGGACGAACTGTTCGAGGCCAACAAAGCCAATCTTCCCCTCATCCGCTCGATGCTGGAAGACGTGGCTGCTGATGCGGCCGTCCTCCACATGGAGAAGGAAGACCTAATCGAAGATTTCCTGATCGCTTACCAGGAAGCTTTGGGTGAAATCGGCTTCACTTCCCGCGATATCGCCCGCATGGCCGCTGCAGCGCTTGCTGTTTGACCCGTTTCAATTCTTGATCCAACGCCGGTTTATCGACAGGCACGTTGCCGTCGATACCGGTTGCCATGGGAGCATGGTTGTTCGAGGTGTTCTTTGAGACGTCAGCAGTAAGACATGTTTGGTCTGATCGGACATTCAACGAGTTTTGAGGCTGCTCGCCGCAAGGCGATGGAACTCGGGTTCGATCACATCGCCGACGGTGATTTGGATGTTTGGTGCAGTGCACCCCCGCAGCTCGTTGAGCACGTGCAAGTCACCAGTCCCGTGGGCACGACCATCGAGGGTGCCTACATCGACTCCTGCTTCGTTCCCGAGATGCTGAGCCGCTTTAAGACGGCCCGGCGCAAGGTGCTCAACGCCATGGAACTCGCCCAGAAGAAGGGCATCAACATCACTGCCCTGGGTGGCTTCACCTCGATCATTTTCGAGAATTTCAACCTGCTCCAGCACCAGACGGTGCGGAGCACCACCCTGGATTGGCAGCGGTTCACCACCGGAAACACCCACACGGCCTGGGTGATCTGCCGTCAGGTGGAGAACAACGCTCCAAGTCTCGGGATCGATCTCAGCAAAGCCAAGGTGGCCGTCGTTGGTGCCACTGGTGATATCGGCTCCGCCGTCTGCCGTTGGCTGCAGGCACGCACCGGAGTTGGTGAGCTCCTGTTGGTGGCGCGTCAGCAGCAACCGCTGCTTGATCTTCAGCAGGAACTGGGCGATGGCCGGATTCTGTCCCTCGATGAGGCCCTACCTGAAGCCGATGTGGTCGTCTGGGTGGCGAGCATGCCCCGCACCCTTGAGATCGATCAAGACAGCCTCAAGAAGCCCTGTCTGATGATTGATGGGGGCTATCCCAAGAATCTCGATACCAAGGTCGCCGGTGGTGGCATCCACGTTCTCAAGGGTGGAATCGTTGAGTTCTGCCGCGACATCGGCTGGTCGATGATGGCCATCGCCGAGATGGAGCGGCCGCAGCGCCAGATGTTTGCCTGCTTTGCCGAAGCCATGCTGCTCGAGTTTGAGCGCTGCCACACCAACTTCAGCTGGGGGCGTAACAACATCACCCTCGAGAAGATGGATTTCATCGGCGCGGCATCGGTGCGCCATGGGTTCAGCACCTTGAACCTTCAACCCAACCTGCAGGCCACTGCTGCCTGACCTTCGAAGAGCCAGAGCCATGCCCCGTCGCCCCCTGCTTGAGTTCGAAAAACCGCTCGTCGAGCTGGAGCAGCAGATTGAGCAGATCCGTCAGCTGGCCAGAGATTCGGAAGTCGACGTCTCGCAGCAACTGCAGCAACTGGAAAGCCTTGCGGCCCGTCGGCGTCAGGAGATCTTTCAGGGGCTGACTCCCGCTCAGAAAATTCAGGTCGCCCGTCATCCGCAGCGTCCGAGCACGCTGGATTTCATCCAGATGTTCTGCGACGACTGGGTTGAACTGCACGGCGATCGTCGCGGTAACGACGATCAGGCCTTGATCGGCGGTGTCGGCCGGGTGGGCGATCGACCCGTGATGTTGATCGGCCATCAGAAAGGACGCGACACCAAAGAGAACGTCGCCCGCAATTTCGGGATGGCCGCTCCGGGTGGATACCGCAAAGCGATGCGGTTGATGGACCATGCCGACCGCTTCCGCTTGCCGATTCTCACGTTCATCGATACCCCTGGGGCCTATGCCGGCCTTGAGGCCGAAGAGCAGGGCCAGGGTGAAGCGATCGCCGTCAACCTGCGGGAGATGTTCCGCTTGCGTGTTCCGGTGATCGCCACCGTGATCGGTGAAGGCGGATCCGGCGGTGCCTTGGGCATCGGGGTGGCCGATCGCTTGCTTATGTTCCAGCACAGCGTCTACACGGTGGCCAGCCCTGAGGCCTGCGCCTCGATCCTCTGGCGTGATGCGGCCAAAGCGCCTGATGCAGCGGCAGCCCTGAGGATCACCGGCCGGGACCTGCTGGAGCTTGGGCTAGTGGATGAGGTGCTCGAAGAGCCCTCCGGTGGCAACAACTGGGCACCATTGGAGGCAGGAGAAAACCTGCGGGCGGCAATCGAGCGTCACCTCGACCAACTGCTGAGCCTGTCGGAACAGCAACTGCGCGAGGCTCGTTACTCCAAATTCAGGGCCATGGGGCGGTTCCTCGAAAAAACGTCACAGGATGTCGACAAAGCCGCTTAAAGTGTCGCGGTTTGCTAACGGTTTTTGCCAACGGCTCTAATCACAGGTGCGAGCCGAGGCATAGGTCGCCGAACTGCTGAGCTACTGGCTCATCAAGGATGGGATTTGCTGCTCACCGCCCGCAGCGCTGATCAACTGGAGCAGCTGAGCTCTCAGCTCAGCTCAAAAGGTGTTTCTGTGGCCTCTGCCGCCATTGACCTGACGCGACCCGATGGCATCGCAGCTGCGATGGCTGGCTTGTTGCAGCAGGGTGAGACCCCTTCCGTGTTGATCAACAACGCGGGTGCGGCCTACACCGGCGATTTATTGGCCATGCCGATTGAACGTTGGCAATGGCTGCTACAGCTGAATGTCACCAGCGTGATGCAGGTTTGTTCTGCAGTTGTTCCCGCCATGCGTCAGAACGGCGGACTGGTGATCAACATCAGCAGCCACGCCGCCCGTAATGCCTTCCCTCAATGGGGGGCGTATTGCGTCAGTAAAGCTGCCTTGGCCAGCTTCACCCGCTGCCTGGCGGAAGAGGAACGGAGCAATGGCATTCGTGCCTGCACCCTCACTCTTGGGGCCGTGAACACACCACTGTGGGACGCGGAAACCGTACATAGCGATTTCGATCGTCGTGCCATGCTCTCTGTCGATCAGGCGGCAGAAACACTGGCGAATCTGGCGTTGCAACCCAGCAACCAGCTGATCGAAGACCTCACCCTTATGCCGGCCGCCGGCGCCTTCTGAACGAACACCATGACCTCCACAGTCCCTTTCGTTTCCAACGGCGTCGCCAACGGCAACGGCAACAAGCTTTTGAATCCCCAGGTTTCAGCCCGAATTCGTGAACGGTTAATCGAATCTGGCGTTTCCTTCCTGGCGAACGACAACATCGCTGATCACCTCCAGCCGGGTGAGCTGGATCAGCTTCAGGTTGAAGTTGCAGACAAGGTTCGCGACCTGCTGCGCAGCCTGGTGATCGATATCGATAACGACCACAACACCCATGAGACGGCGGAGCGCGTCGCCAAGATGTACCTCCAGGAGGTGTTCAAGGGGCGCTACCACCAGCAGCCCAAGGTGGCCAGCTTCCCCAACGTGAAACAGCTGGATGAGATCTACACCGTTGGCCCGATCACGGTTCGTTCCGCCTGTTCACACCACCTGGTGCCGATCATGGGCAACTGCTGGATCGGGATCAAACCTGGTGCCCGGGTGATCGGTCTCTCCAAATTCACCCGCGTGGCTGACTGGGTCTTCTCCCGCCCTCACATCCAGGAAGAGGCTGTGATGATCCTTGCCGATGAAATCGAGAAGCTCTGTGAGCCCCAGGGTCTCGGCATCATCATCAAGGCGCAGCACTACTGCATGAAGTGGCGTGGGGTGAAAGAGCCTCAAACCAGCATGGTGAACTCCGTTGTGCGCGGCGATTTCCGCCACGACCCCAGCCTCAAGCAGGAGTTCTTTGAGCTGGTGCGTCAGCAGGAAGCGCTGCTCAGCACCTGATCAGCCGCGATTCAACGCTCTTTCAACTCCTCGACTTCACAGTCTCGACCTCACGGCCTCGACAAGGGCTTGAACCTTGTCGAGGTTTTTCCATCCGGGTCGTTCCTCCAGCCGACTTGAGGCATCGAGCCCCTGTGGAGTGACGCGACTGAGCAGTTCTGGAACCCACTCCGCACTTACTCCTCCTGCCAGCCACCACGGCACCGAAAGCTCGGTTTCGGCGAGCCAATCAAGGGGGATCCGGTGCCCGGTGCCGCCCAGTTGATCGGCGCTCCAGGCATCGAGCAGCAGAGCATCCACATGGGGCGCGTACTGCTCGAGCTGCTTGAGATCGTCGGGTTTACGCACCCGCAACGCTTTCCACCACTGCTGCCTGGGGTAGCGCTGTTTCAGGTGTTGGCAACGTTGGTCTGACTCGCTGCCGTGCAGCTGCACCACGGAGGGCTGCCCAGCACCGTTGAGCGCTTCCTCGAGAGCGGCATCGTCGGGATCGGCCACAACCCAAACGCGATGCAGCTGGGGGTGCTGTTGTTCCAGCAGCTGGAACAAGGCCCTGCGCTGGGCTGGTTCCACAAAGCGTGGGGTGGCGGGAACGCCGATCACGCCAATCGCCTGCACCCCCATCTGTGCGATGGCTTGAGCCTGCTCGGGGTCGGTGATCCCACAGATCTTTAGGTCTGGAGTGGGGCGGGGATCACGCAAGGGCTGCATGGGTTGCTCTCCCTAGGATCGTGGATGACAGTCCGCAGCAGCGGCACACGACGGGATTGGCGGTGGGAGAGGGCTGGCAGGTGCTCAAGATTGGCGGAATTCCCCTGCGGCTTCAGCCCAGCTGGTTGTTTGCCGTGGCGATCTTCACCACGTTGTTTCAGTCCCGCTACGCGTCCACGGCCTCGGTAACGGCGAGTTGGGGGCTGGGATTGCTGACCACCTTGTTGCTGTTCAGCTCCGTGCTGCTGCATGAATTGGGTCATGCCCTGATGGCCCTGCGAGAAGGGGTGAAGGTGTTGAGCATCACCCTGTTTCATCTGGGCGGCATCGCGCGGGTGGAGAAGGAATGCCCCACCGCCATGGGCAATCTGCGCATTGCGGCTGCTGGCCCGATCGTGAGTTTGGTGTTGGCCTTCGGAATGCTGGCGGGGGCTGCAGCGCTGTCGGACACCCAGCCCCTGGCCACTCAGTTGTTGAGCCAGGTGGGTTTGCTCAACTTGATGCTCGGCTTGTTCAATCTCCTGCCCGGGCTGCCCCTCGATGGCGGGCTGATCCTCAAGGCCTTGGTTTGGAAGCTGAGCGGCAGTCAGCAGAAAGGCGTTCAGGTGGCATCGGCGTCCGGACGGGCTTTGTCGATGCTGATGATCCTGTTGGGTGGTGTTCTGCTCTGGCAGGGCTGGGGGCTCAACGGCCTCCTGCTGATGTTGATCGGTTGGTTCGGCCTGAGTGCCAACCGCAGTCAGACCCAGATGCTGCAGTTGCAGACGGTGCTGCGGGAGTTGAAGGTGGCGGCTGCGGCAGGCAAACGTTTCCGCGTGCTGGAGGCGGATCAGACCTTGCGGCGCCTCAGTCAGCTGCGGCTGATCGCCAGCGAGGCGGAGGGACCTGCCGATTGGGTGCTCGTCTGCAAAAGCGGCCGTTGGGTGGGTTGGATTGATGATCAGCCCTTGAAACTGCTGCCGGTGCAGCAATGGGACCAACAGCGCCTCGAGGATCATCTGCGCCCCCTCACTGAACTGCCGTCCATCGCCAGTTCGGCCCCCCTGGTGGAGGCGGTGCCGGCTTTGGAGGCGGCCTCCCAGGGACGCCTCTTGGTGATGAGTGCTGCGGGCCTTCCCTCCGGCACCCTTGACCGAATGGATGTAGGCGATGCGGTGCTGAAGCGGCTCGGGGTGAACCTGCCCCCCGCGATCCTCGACGAGGCGCGCAAGCGCAATGGATACCCCCTGGGTTTGGCGATGCTTCCCCAGATGGTGCAGTCGATGCAGGCTCAGAGCGCAGAGTCAGACGCCAGCTCGATCTCGAACTCCTGAACTTCGTCAGCCTTCAGAGGCTGCATCTGCCACGGGCAATGGCTCCAGGATTGAACCAGGCTCTGGCGCAGTCGCTGATCCAGCTCCAGCCGGTTGATCCGGGCTGGAGCCGTCGCTGGAGCCGCTTCCTCAAACACCTCCTCCCAGAGCTCAGCAGGGGGATCCAGCAGGATTTCACCGTGTTGAAGCAGGCGACCGTTCTGCCAGCGCTGGGCGCTACCGACCCGTTTGACGCCGCATGGATCCACCAGGTCGGCCACCGTTGCCGAGGCGAAACAGTTGTTGGCCTCGCCACCAGCAGGGTCCGAGCCGAAGTGCAGCGGTAGCCCGAGATCCTGGAAGCCATCGATCAACCACTGGCAGGCCTGGCGGTAAGCCTCCTGGCGTCGCCGGGGTGCATCCGGCCAGATCAAGGCATAGGTGAGACCGCCGGCATGAAGTACGGCCCGACCTCCGCTCGGGCGTCGCACCAGGTTGATGCGGCCGCGGCGGGCCAGCTCATTCCAGTGTTCAGGCCAGAGGCGTTGATGGCGTCCCAGCGAGAGCCAGGGCCCATCCCAGCGGTAAAAACGCAGAATCGGGCCGTTGCTGCGCTTCAGAAGCCAGGCATCCAAAGCCATCTGGGTGTGTCCATCCGCTTGCTGGGTGGGGAGCAAACGCCCGGTTGCGGGCATGCTGGAGGGAAGAGTCGATCGCACGCCATGGTGCCCTGGTGGGATGTGCCGATCTTGATCGCCCTGGGCCTGCTGGCCGGGGGCTTGGCCGGCTTGTTGGGGATCGGCGGTGGCTTGATCTTTGCCCCGCTCCTGCTCTGGCTTGATCTCCCGCCCCATCAGGCCCTGGCCACCAGCAGTTTCGCCATTGTGCCCACCGCTTTGGCGGGCACCATCACCCATCTGCGCCAGGGCCGGCTGCCGACCCGGCCTGGACTCGCCATCGGCTTGGCGGCCTTTGGCTCGGCACTGCTGTTCGGTGGTTTGGCCGGTTTGGCAGCGGGCTGGATTCTGCTGGCGATGCAGACGCTGATGTACATCGTGCTGGCGTTCTGCGTTCGCGAACGGCCCGAGGCGGATGCCAATGATGACGTTGATGACGGCAGCGCTCCGCAGTTGGCGGGTGTGGGCTGCATCGCCGGCTGGACCGCTGGGATGTTGGGCCTGGGCGGGGGGCTTGTGATGGTGCCCCTGATGAGCGGTCCGATGTCTGTGCCGATTCATCAGGCCGTGCGGCTGAGCACGGTGGCGGTGCTCTGCTCAGCCAGCGCAGCATCCCTCCAGTTCCTGCATGAAGGACGCGGCGTTCCTCTGATGGGCCTGCTGCTGGGGGCGGTGGCGGCGATCGCTGCGCAGTGGACGGCCAGCCGGCTCGATCAGTTTGATGCGGCCCTGCTGGTGCGCTGTCTGCGGGGGCTCGCCATCATCCTGGCGATTGACAGCTCCAGGCGGGCCCTGCAGCTTTGGCTGAGCTGACTGGTCAGCCCAACAGGTTCCAAAATCTCCTATCCAGCTCGTAGCCCAGTGCTGCGGCCATTTGGGAGAGGTTGCCCCGCATCGGGCGTCCGAGCTCTCGCTGGCAGAGGTCGTCCAACAGCATCAATCGATGCGTCACCCAGAGCTCCAAGGCATCCGGGTTAAAACGCAGGCCTTCGCTGCGGCTGAAACTGTGGGGAATCACCAGGGCCACATGGCGAATCAGGCTGCCCTGGTCGCGTTCAAGCAAGAGCGGCAGCCAGGGGTAGCGCGCATCTGCCCGAAGGGCCCAGAGCCGAGGCTCGGGGCATTCCGGCAGTTCGCGTGGGTCATCCTTCGCCCGGGGCCAATCGAAACGAAGCTCGAGCACTGGTCCCTGGCTCAGCAGTGCATCCAGCGGCTGAGTGCTCCAGATCTCCAGCGGCCGTAGATCCAAGGCGCGGATAGCAGGGGCATCGATCAGAACCGGATCCATGGGCTGGTGTGACAGGCCTTTGCGAATGATGGCCTGCAGCCCTTCCCTCAGAGAAGAATGGGACCGTTTGATGCATGGCTCCCATGGAAACCGTTCTGTCTGCACCTGAGGTGTTCATTGCCCTCGTGGTGGCTGCCCATGCCGCTGTTCTGGCTCTGCGTCTCTCCATCAGCCTTTACGAGGCCTGATTTCAAAGGCAGCCCAGATCAACGGGCGTAGAGCTGGTCTTGGCACTGCGAACGGATTGCGTTACAAGCGGATGTTCGTGCTGATGCGGTGACCGCCAGTCAGGTTCAAAGATCAGCTCCCCGCACGGATGCAGCCAGCATGGCTGCGGCGATTCAGCGGCAGACCGACCAACAGGAGCTGCAGTGCAGCCTTCTCGCCTTGGCGGCCAAGGCGGGGCTCGTTCTGTTGGGCGCTGTGAGCTTGATCCGTCTGTCCGTGGCCTATCAGGAACGCATGGATCGCCACAGTGAAATCGCGGCGGTCGTGACGATTGAGTCGGCGAAATTGGAAACGCTGCAACAACGCTTCGATCGTCTGTTCAGCATCGGTGGAGAGAAGCGTCTGATCAGCGAGCAGGATCAGTGGATCGCCCCCAACCGTCTGCGCGTGATCTGGCGCTGAGATTCGTGACCAGCGGCGTTGGGATTGAGTGCTGACCGGCAGACTGGCAGCCTTCCTGGCCCTGTCTTGATGTCCACGCCCGGCACCGTTCTGATCACCGGCACCACCTCCGGTGTTGGCCTGAATGCCACCTGCGCCTTGGTGAAGCGGGGTTGGAAGGTGATCACGGCGAACCGCAGCCCGCAGCGTGCCGCGGCGGCGGCGGATGAGCTGGATCTCCCGAAAGACCGGCTCAAGCACGTGCTGATGGATCTGGGTGATCTCGACAGTGTGCGTTGGGCTGTGGATGCCTTGCCCGAGCGATTGGATGCTGTGGTCTGCAATGCAGCCGTGTACAAGCCGAAACTGAAGCAGCCGGAGCGTTCGCCCCAGGGCTATGAAATCTCGATGGCCACCAACCATTTCGGCCATTTCCTGCTGGTGCAGCTGCTCTTGGGTCGGCTGAAGGCCTCCACTCATCCCTCCAAGCGGGTGGTAATCCTGGGCACCGTGACGGCGAACTCCAAGGAGCTGGGGGGCAAGATTCCGATCCCTGCGCCGGCAGATCTGGGGGACCTCTCTGGTTTTGAAGCCGGGTTCAAAGACCCCGTCACCATGGCCAGTGGCAAGCCGTTCAAGCCCGGCAAGGCCTACAAAGACAGCAAGCTCTGCAACATGATCACCACCCAGGAGCTGCATCGCCGTCTGCACGGGGACACGGGGATCACCTTCACGTCGCTCTACCCGGGCTGTGTGGCGGACACACCGTTGTTCCGCAACACCCCCAAGGCCTTCCAGACGATCTTCCCCTGGTTTCAGAAAAACATCACCGGCGGCTATGTCTCCCAGGCCCTGGCGGGGGAACGGGTGGCTGATGTGGTGGCCAATCCCGACTTCGCCGAATCCGGGGTGCACTGGAGCTGGGGCAACCGTCAGAAAAAGGATGGACAGCAGTTCAGCCAGGAACTGTCCGACAAGGCCACTGATCCAGAAACAGCCCGCCGGGTGTGGGAGCTGTCGATGAAACTCGTTGGACTTTGAGCTGAGCTCATCACAACAAGGCCCCGGTTGCAGCGTCCGGGGCTTTGTCGATGGCTTTGTTGATCAAGTGAGGATCAATCGAATCCCAGCAGGTCGAAGATTTCGCGGTCTTTGAGGGATGTGGCCTCGAGCGGCTCCACCTTGTCGAGCATGTTCTGGGCTAGCCGCAGATATTCGTTCTGCACCGCTTGCACAGCCTCATCGGCATCATCCATCTCAAAGATGGTGCATTTCTTGAGTCGGGATCGCCGGATGGCATCCACATCCCTGAAGTGGGCCATGGTGCGCAGGCCGGTGCGATTGTTGAACTTGTCGATCTGATCGGTGTCGGCGGATCGGTTCGCCACGACGCCGCCAAGCCGCACCTTGTAGTTCTTGGCTTTGGCTTGAATCGCCTGAACGATGCGATTCATCGCGAAGATCGAATCGAAATCGTTGGCGGTCACAATCAGGCAATAGTTGGCGTGCTGCAGCGGAGCGGCGAAACCACCACACACCACATCGCCGAGCACATCGAAGATCACCACATCGGTGTCTTCCAGCAGATGGTGCTCCTTGAGCAGCTTCACGGTCTGCCCGGTCACGTATCCGCCGCAGCCCGTGCCCGCCGGTGGGCCGCCGCTCTCGACGCACTGCACCCCGTTGAAGCCGGTGAAGACGAAATCCTCAGGCCGCAGCTCTTCGCTGTGGAAGTCCACCTCCTCAAGGATGTCGATCACCGTCGGCACCATCTTGTGGGTAAGGGTGAAGGTGCTGTCATGCTTGGGATCGCAGCCGATCTGAAGCACCCGCTTGCCCAGCTTCGAGAAGGCGGCTGACAGGTTCGAGGAGGTGGTGGATTTGCCGATCCCGCCTTTGCCATAGACCGCGATCACCAGGGTTTCTTCCTGGATGTTCAGTGCCGGGTCCTGGTGGACCTGCACGCTGCCTTCACCGTCTGCCGGTCGCGTCAGGGTTGTGGTCATGCAGCGACCTGTGCAAGAGAAGTCGATTTCATTCAACAGCAGCAGATGTGCAGTGGTTGGTTTTCACCAAGAAATGAAAGATCTGGTTCTTGGTTGAGTTGCAAGAGCAGAATTTCTTTCAATTAAATAAAAATAAATGAGTGCAAATGCTCATGCCTTGAAGTGGGCTTTTGCGTCATACAGCGTTTCGCTGCTGATCTCTCTGCAGCCCATATCGCGCGCGTAGGCCTCCGTGTTGCGTCGCACCTTTCCCCTTACGAAGAAGGGGATCTTCTTCAGCTCGGCTTCCCCATCGGCCGTCCACTGCAGAGCGCCATCACCCTCCCCTGGGATATCACTCAAGCCGGAACTGTCGGCGGCGCCGGCACCGCCGGCATGGCCCAGGTGGCTCTGGTGGCCATCCACGAATTCGAAGTCGTGGCGGAACATGCCGATCAGGTGTTCCTCCAGGCCCATCATCAGCGGGTGCACCCAGTCGTCGAAGATCACGTTTGCTCCTTCCCAGCCCATCTGGGGGCTCATTCGGGCGGGAACGTCCTGCACGTGCATGGGTGTGCTGATCACCGCGCAGGGAATCCCCAGACGCTTGGCGCTGTGGCGCTCCATCTGGGTTCCCAGCACCAGTTCCGGTGCCGCTTCGGCCATGGCCGCTTCCACCGCTAGGTAGTCGTCACTGATCAGGGCCTCCAGGCCCAGAGCTTTGGCGGCGGCCCGCACGGGCCGGGCCATCTCCCGGCTGTAGGTGCCCAGCCCCACCACCGTGAAACCCAGTTCCTCGCTGCAGATCCGGGCTGCGGCGAGGGCGTGACTGCCGTCGCCAAAGATGAACACCCGCTTGCCCGTGAGGTACGTGGAGTCCACGGATTCCGAATACCAGGGGAGGCGTGAGCGCCGGTAGCCCTCATCGGGGGCGGGGGGCTCCATCCCCAGCATTTCGTGCACTTCGACGAGGAAATCGTGGGTGGCACCTACGCCAATTGGCACTGTTCGGCTGAAGGGCATGCCGAAATTGCGCTCCAGCCAGCTGCAGCTGGATTCCGCCACCTCTGGATAAAGGCAGACGTTGAGATCGGCATCGGGGATCCGCTGCAGATCCTCTACGCCTGCCCCGAGGGGCGCCACCACACCCACATCGATGCCGTGCAGGGTGAGCAGTTTCTGCACCTCCAGTACGTCGTCCCGGCAGCGGAAGCCCAGCAGGGAGGGGCCCAACAGGTTCACCCGGGGCCGGCGGCCCTGGTGTTGCCATGCCCTGGGGTCGTGTTGGCTGTTGGCGGGTGCTTGCTCCTTCAGCAGGTTGCGCACCAGTTGGTAGAAGGTTTCCGCAGCCCCCCAGTTCTCCTTTTTGCTGTAGGCCGGCAGCTCCAGACTCACCACCGGCATGGTGAGCTCCATTCCCTGGGCCAGGGCACCGGGCTGATCCTGAATCAACTCCGCGGTGCAGCTTTCCCCCACCAGCAGGGCATCGGGTTGGAAGCGATCCACCGCCTCACGCACATGCCGTTTCACCAGTTCGGCGGTGTCCCCGCCGAGATCCCGGGCCTGAAAGGTGGTGTAGGTGACGGGCGGACGCTGTCCGCGCCGCTCAATCATCGTGAACAGCAGATCGGCATAGGTGTCCCCCTGGGGGGCATGGAGCACGTAATGAACGCCGCGCATGGAGGCGGCGATGCGCATGGCCCCCACATGGGGTGGCCCTTCGTAGGTCCAGAGCGTGAGTTGCATGGGATCAGGCGTGCACGGTTGGGTCGGGGCTGCTGGGGTGGAGGCCAGGTCGAATCAGTTGCCGGCGACGCAACGGCCGTGAAAACAGTTCCGCCAGGTCACCGGCTTGGTCGATGCCGTGGATCGGGCTGAACACCAGTTCGATCGACCATTTGGTGGCGATGCCTTCGGCCTCCAGCGGATTGGCCAGGCCCATCCCGCACACCACCAGGTCGGGCTGGCTGGCGCGAACCCGGTCCAGTTGCTGCTCCACGTGTTGCCCCTCCATCACCGGGACGTCATCGGGGAGCAAGGCCAGCTCGGCAGCCATCTGTTCGCGGTTCAGATAAGGCGTGCCCACCTCCACCAGTTCCATGCCGCATTCCCGTTGCAGAAACCGGGCCAGGGGCAGTTCCAGCTGGGATTCGGGAAGCAGGAAGATACGTTTGCCCTCCAGCACGGCGCGATGGCGGGCCAGGGCGCTCTGGGCCCGCTCCATCAACGGATCGAGCACAGCAGCAACCCGTTCATCAGGCAGATGGAAGGCATCAGCAGCAGCCTCCATCCAGCGGCGACTCCCCTCGGCCCCCAACGGGAAGGGGGCCGTGAGCACCGTGGCGCCGCGGTCGCCGAGCAGGCGCGCGGTTTCCGTGAGAAAGGGTTGGGTCAGCAGCACCGTGGTTCCTGCTCCCACGGCGGGCAGGTCGGTCGATTGCCGGGGCGGCAGGCTGCGAATCGTCTCGATGCCCATCCGCTGGAACAGGTGCATCTGCCGGTCTTCCACGGCATCAGCGAGGGTTCCCACCAGCAGCAACTGCCGTTCATCGCTGGCGGGGAGCAGGGGAACGAGGGCCGCCAGTGCCCCGTCTTCTCCCTGGGTGAACGTGGTTTCAATGCCGCTGCCGGAGTAGTTCACCACCCGCACCCGGCCTGTCAGTTCTTCGTTGAGTCGTTCGGCGGCCCGGGCCAGATCCAGCTTGATCACTTCGCTGGGGCAGGACCCCACCAGAAACAGCGTGCGGATTTCGGGGCGGCGTTGCAGCAGTTCCTTGCAGACCCGGTCGAGTTCGTCGTGGGCATCGGCGAGGCCAGCCAGATCCCGCTCGCTGAGAATGGCTGTGCCGAAACGGGGTTCGGCAAAAATCATCACCCCTGCGGCGCTCTGGATTAGATGGGCGCAGGTGCGTGATCCCACCACAAGAAAAAAGGCATCGGGCATGCGCCGATGCAGCCACACAATCGAGGTGAGGCCGCAGAACACTTCGCGCGGCCCCGACTCCTTCAGCAGCGTTGGCCCGGCCATTGGCCGCTCCCTTGATGATCAACCTCTCCAAGCTGCGAATAAATCCGCTGAGGAGTGGAAAGTCGCTCAAACTCTTCGGGATCGCCCAAACCAGGCAGAGCCGGCTTGAGCTCAAAGGCGGCGACGGAATCCGTCGTAACGATCGGAGCGAGCGCTCTCCTCTGCTTTGCTCAAGCGCCAGACGTTGCGGCTGACCCGGCGGGCAACGAGGCCACCGCGTTCGACCCGTTCCGTTCCGGGGCGGGCCCCCAGCAGCATGCTCACCTCCGCGGTGGTGAGTGGAGCACCGGTTTCGATGGCCAACGACGTCAGTTCCAGCCGTTGACGCAGCTGGCGCAGACGCTCACTGTCTGCATTTCCTGATGCCTCCAGCCAGGGCAGATCCACCTGGCCGTCCTGCGCAAGCCGTTGCATCAGGCCGAAGCTCACCATCCCAAGGGCTTGATCAGCGTTGAGATCCACTGGCTTCAAAGAAGACTGCTCAGTCATTGCAAGATCTCTAGAGGGTTTCTCCGGACGGTATCGGCTGTTTTTCAAGGCGCAAGACCGCAGGCTCTAACTCTTTATTGGCCCGTTTCAGCCGAATTCGTCCGGTACACTCCCCGCCATGACCCGTTTTGCCAGCTTCGATGCTCGGGAGCGGCGACGCGGCGGTAGTGCTCTCGTCACCGGCACTGAGGTGACCCCCCAGCAGGGGGGGGCGAGCTGTGTTGTGACAACGGATTCGGAGTCGCCTCGGCTGTTGCGGCAGAACAGCCATGTGCAGTCGATCGAACTGCGCACCCACGTCTTCATCGACTCGCTCCAGCCGCAACTGGCGGCCTACATGGGTTCTGTGAGCCAGGGATTTCTGCCCATCCCCGGAGATGCCTGCCTCTGGATGGAGGTGTCACCGGGCATGGCAGTGCACCGGGTGACGGACATCGCCCTGAAGGCCAGCAACGTCCGTCTCGGCCAGATGGTGGTGGAGCGGGCGTTCGGCTCGATGGCCCTCTATCACCGCGACCAGAGCACGGTGCTCCATTCCGGAGATGTGGTGCTGGAAGCGATCGGGAGCACCATCGATCAGCGTTCTCCAGCCGATGTGAGCTGGACGGAAGTGATCCGGGCGATCACCCCCGACCATGCCGTGCTGATCAACCGGCAGAACCGACGCGGCTCAATGATCGAAGCCGGGATGAGCATGTTCATCCTGGAGACGGAGCCGGCCGGATACGTGTTGATCGCTGCCAACGAAGCGGAAAAAGCCTCCAACATCACCTTGGTGGACGTGAAAGCGGTGGGTGCTTTCGGACGTCTCACCCTGGCGGGACGGGAAGGTGATGTGGAGGAAGCGGCCGCGGCGGCGATGCGCGCCATCGACCACATCAACAGCAACGCAAGGCTGCGCTGAGCGCTCAGACCAGCTCGGATCAGCTCAGGTCCAGCAGCTCACGCAGCTGTGGAGCAAGAGCGCGCGCGGCCTTGCCGCGGCTGCCCAGGCGGCTGAGCTGAGCTGCATTCAGTTCGCCGTAGCTGCAACGGGCTTCCCGCACCCAAAGCAAGGATTCGAATCCGCCGCCGGCGTAGGCCGGGGCACTCAGGAGTTCGCCCCAGCAGATTCCCTCCGCCGCGGCACGACAGTTGCCGGAGGGATCACACAACACCATCGTGCTGCGAAAACAGGCACTCCGATAAGGCGATCCCATCAGTTCCTCCAGGATTCGCTGCACCTTGGCGTCGTTTCCCTCGGCGTAGCGGGCGGAATACAGACCCGGTGCCCCTTGAAGCGCATCCACCTCAAGCCCTGAATCGTCAGCCAGGGCCCAGCAGCCGGTGCGAAGGGCGGCAGCGCTGGCTTTCAGCTCGGCGTTTTCGCGGTAGGTGCTCCCCGTCTCTTCAACGTCCAGATCGGCAGGTTGACGCTGCACGTCCAGAGGAAGAGGTCCCAGCATGGCCTCGATTTCGGCAACCTTGATCGGGTTGCCCGTGGCGATGGTGAGCTGAAGCGCCAAGGAGGGCCAACTAAAGAGGGCCTCCATTGTGCGGGCTGGTTGGGGCTAGGAGCTAACAATCTCTGGATCCAATCCAGCGACACCCATTTGGGTTGAACATTCCACCCCGCAGCAAGGCTTTGGGAAGGTGACGCATCGTGAACTTATGGAGCTTCACCACTGCCGACAACGACTTGTGGGGATGTGATCACATGAACCACCACAGCAGACCGGAACAGTGAGGCACAGGGTGATAAGCCCGGCTTATTTGGTTCACTATGGACAGTGATCGGGAAAGTCGTCCAAATCGCTTGACGGGAAGGGTTCTGGCGAAGCAATGTCCCCAGCGAACATTCCACCCCTTCTCCCGGTAGGCAATGGCTAACGAAACCATGGGCATCGCCCTCGGCATGATCGAGACCCGCGGTCTGGTCCCCGCCATCGAGGCAGCTGATGCCATGACCAAGGCTGCCGAAGTGCGCCTGATTGGTCGTGAGTTCGTCGGCGGCGGCTACGTCACCGTTCTGGTTCGCGGCGAAACTGGCGCTGTCAACGCTGCTGTGCGCGCTGGCGCTGACGCTTGCGAGCGCGTCGGTGACGGCCTGGTCGCCGCTCACATCATTGCCCGCCCCCACCGCGAAGTGGAGCCTGCTCTGGGCAACGGCAACTTCCTTGGTCAGAAGGACTGAGATCTTCCGCTGAGCCTCTGACGAGGCACGCGAACGTCTCAACCTCTTCACCGACCTAACGGAGTTTTCCCATGAGCAAGAAGTACGACGCTGGGGTCAAGGAGTACAGGGATACCTACTGGACTCCTGATTACGTCCCCCTCGACACCGACCTGCTGGCCTGCTTCAAGTGCACCGGCCAAGAAGGTGTCCCCAAGGAAGAAGTTGCCGCTGCTGTGGCTGCTGAATCCTCCACCGGCACCTGGTCCACTGTGTGGTCCGAGCTCCTCACCGATCTCGACTTCTACAAGGGCCGTTGCTACCGCATCGAAGACGTCCCTGGTGACAAGGAGTCTTTCTATGCCTTCATCGCCTACCCACTCGACCTGTTCGAAGAGGGTTCGATTACCAACGTTCTGACCTCCCTGGTCGGCAACGTGTTTGGTTTCAAGGCTCTGCGCCACCTCCGTCTGGAAGACATCCGCTTCCCGATGGCGTTCATCAAGAGCTGCTACGGCCCGCCGAACGGCATCCAGGTCGAGCGCGACCGGATGAACAAGTACGGCCGTCCTCTGCTGGGTTGCACCATCAAGCCGAAGCTCGGCCTGAGCGGTAAGAACTACGGCCGTGTTGTCTATGAGTGCCTGCGTGGCGGTCTGGACTTCACCAAGGACGACGAGAACATCAACTCCCAGCCCTTCCAGCGTTGGCAGAACCGCTTCGAATTCGTTGCGGAAGCCATCAAGCTGTCCGAGCAGGAGACCGGCGAGCGCAAGGGTCACTACCTCAACGTGACCGCCAACACTCCCGAGGAGATGTACGAGCGCGCTGAGTTCGCCAAGGAACTCGGCATGCCGATCATCATGCACGACTTCATTACCGGTGGCTTCACGGCCAACACCGGTCTGTCGAAGTGGTGCCGCAAGAACGGCATGTTGCTGCACATCCACCGCGCCATGCACGCGGTGATCGACCGTCACCCCAAGCACGGCATCCACTTCCGCGTTCTCGCGAAGTGTCTGCGTCTCTCCGGTGGTGACCAGCTCCACACCGGCACCGTGGTCGGCAAGCTGGAAGGTGATCGTCAGACCACCCTCGGCTACATCGACCAGCTGCGCGAATCCTTCGTGCCCGAAGACCGCAGCCGCGGCAACTTCTTCGATCAGGACTGGGGTTCCATGCCTGGCGTGTTTGCCGTTGCTTCCGGCGGTATCCACGTGTGGCACATGCCCGCCCTGGTCACCATCTTCGGCGACGACTCCGTTCTTCAGTTCGGTGGTGGTACCCACGGTCACCCCTGGGGCTCCGCTGCAGGTGCTGCTGCCAACCGTGTGGCCCTCGAGGCCTGCGTCAAGGCACGCAACGCCGGCCGTCATCTCGAGAAAGAGAGCCGCGACATCCTCACGGAAGCCGCGAAGCACAGCCCCGAGCTGGCCATCGCCCTCGAGACCTGGAAGGAGATCAAGTTCGAGTTCGACACCGTCGACAAGCTCGACGTCCAGAACTGATCGTCTCAACGGCCGGTTGATGCAATCGGCCACCCCTTTTTCTTACACCCAGGATCCCCATGCCTTTCCAGAGCACCGTGGGTGACTATCAAACAGTCGCCACCCTGGAGACCTTCGGCTTCCTCCCGCCGATGACCCAGGACGAGATCTACGACCAGATCGCCTACATCATTGCCCAGGGTTGGAGCCCGCTCGTCGAGCACGTCCACCCCAGCAACTCCATGGCCACCTATTGGTCGTATTGGAAGCTCCCCTTCTTTGGTGAGAAAGATCTGAACGTCGTTGTCAGTGAGCTCGAGGCTTGCCACCGCGCATACCCCGACCACCACGTGCGCATCGTCGGTTACGACGCCTACACCCAGAGCCAGGGTGCCTGCTTCGTGGTCTTCGAAGGACGCTGATCCTTCGAACCCTTGGTTCCGAGCCCTGACCTGATCAGGGCTCCAGCTTTTTCCGGAGGGGCTAGTGCCCTTCCACTTCACGACGACATCCTCGGGCGGACATGGCAAGACTCTCCAGTCGCGAACTCGCACTCGAACGCCGCAAGGCGCTGACCACTTCCGGTAAGAAGTCCTCGGTAGCGGCTGGTGATGGCGCCAACCGTGTTCGCACCGTTGCTGATGCCCGTCCCACCCGCACCAACGCGGCCGCAGCTGCTGAGCCTGCCTCTGCACCTGCCACCCCCGCTGCTGTAGCTCCGCAGCGGACCACCTCCTTCACAGCTGCTCCCGCAAACCGCAGCTCCCAGGTCAAGCCCCATCGCGATCCAAGCCGCGAGCTGGTGCTCGCCCGTCGTGATGCCCTGTCCCGCCGCGGTAAGACCGCCGACACCAGCCGCGATCGCAACCGCGCTGATGTTGCCCGTCAAACCAAGGCAGCCGCTCCTGCTGCTGCACCCGCTGAAACCACCAAGAGCTGTGGTTGCGGTGGAAAGCGTGCCGCTGAAAAGGCTTCCCTCAGTGCACCGGCTCCCAAGTTGTCTGCACGCACAGAGCGCCGTTCGGCCATTCCCAAGCGTCGTGCCATCGAGAACCCCAGCCGCGCGCTGGTGCTGGCTCGCCGTGAAGCCATGTCGAAGCACGGCAAAACCGCTGGCAAGCAACCCACCAGTGCAGCAGCCGTTGCCCGTCAGGCCAACCCTGACCTCACCAGCCGTGAGCTCGCACAACAGGTGCGTGAGCTGCGCACCAAGGCCGGTGCCCGCAACAAGCAAAGCGCTGGTGTGACCCGCCCCACCGGTCCCAACCGCCACGGCGCCAAGCAAGCCGCTGCCGCTGATGCCCACTGGAAGGTGGGTCAAAGCACCACGACCAGTGGCCAGACCGTGACCGGCACCCAGGCCAACCGCTCGGTGAAAACCACCGGTAATGAGGCCAGCACCTGCCGTTCGATCACCGGTACCGAGTACCTGGGAGCCGAAGTCTTCCAGACCTTCTGTCAGACCGCTCCCGCTGCCACCACCCCGGCCAAGGTGCGCGTCACGGCCACTAGCCACGGCAACCGCGTCACCGGCAATGAAGTCGGCCGTTCCGAAAAGGTCACCGGCGATGAGCCCGGCACCTGCAAGAGCGTGACTGGCACCGAATACATCTCCGCTAACCAGTCCGCTGCCTACTGCGGTGGTGGCGTGACCTCTCCGCGCAAGGTGGGCCACAGCCTCACCGAACAGGGGCGCCCCGTGAGTGGCGTGATGGTGGGTCGCTCCGCCAGCGTTACCGGTGATGAAGCAGGTGCCAACCGCAGCCTCACCGGCGATCAGTACCTCGGTTCAGATCCTCTTCCCGAAGGTCGCCCTGCCGCCAAGGTGGGTCTCTCCGGAACCCTCTCCGGCACTGGCGTGACCGGCACCATGGTCGGCCGTTCCGCTCAGGTGACCGGCGATGAGTTCGGCTCCTGCCACCGCGTGACTGGTGATCAGTACGTGAGTGCCGAGCAGGTGAATGCGTTCTGTGGCGGCAAGCCCGAGCCCGAGGCCGCCAAGGTTGGCTTCAGCATCACCAACCGCAACCAGGTGGTGAGCGGCACCCGTACCGGCCGTTCGGAAAACGTGACTGGCGACGAGCCCGGCAGCTGCCAGGCCGTCACCGGAACCCCCTATGCAGGTCTTGAGCAGGCCGGCCAGCACTGCGGCACCCCTGCAGTTCAGGCCATCCGTGAGCGCACGCCTGTGCGTGTTGGCACCCCCTCCGCTGCCATGACCGGCATCCAACCCGGTGTGGGTGGTGTGATGACCGGCGACAAGCGTGGTGCATGCGAAGCAGTCACCGGCACCCCTTACGTGGGTGCTGATCAGCTGGCCGCTGCCTGCGGCGCTGACGCTCCCGCTGGCACCGACACCCACGGCCAAGCTCCTGAGGGTGCTGCCTGGACCCGCTTCAGCGTGGTGTCTCCCGCCCGTGCTGCCCAGCAGCAACGTGAGGCTGCGTCTGGTGTGACGGGTACCTCCTATGAGCAGGGGAATCGCATCACCGGCCCTTTTGACATGGCTGGCGGCAAGGTGACCGGTACCGAGCAGTTCCGCTTCGACAACCGCGAGTTCCAGAACCGTCAGCAGCGCCAGTTCCAGCCCACCGTGGCTGTGGTCAGCGAGCCTTCTGAGAAGCCTGCATCCCGGGTGACCGGCGAGGGTTCCTCCACCAAGATCACTGGTGATGACTGGGATCGTGGTGAGCACGTGACCGGTACTGAGGGTGCCTCGGCCCGCCGTCGTAACCCCAGCCGTCCCGGCCCGATGAGTGCTATGTCCCCCTTCGAGCGCAAGCGCAACGAGGAGAACGAATGGCCTGTGAGCCGCGTGACCGGTTCAAGCGGCAACACCGAAAAGGGTTCCCTGATCACCGTCTCCGGCGGCGCACGGGGCTGATTCATTGATGGTTCGCTCCAAGCCTCTCCGTGGCGGGCGACCTCAGGCCCCCTCGGCACCCACCCGACGTCAGCTTCAACAGCTGGCAACAACCTCTGATTCCGTTCAGACCTCGTCTGACGTGGAGTCCTCCACCCGCAAGGCCGCTCTGGATCGGCGCCGTGCCCTCACCACCGCGGGCAAGGCTGCTCAACTGGGCGGCGCCCCGGTCAGTGGTGGACGGATTCGCTCCAGCAAGGACGTTCAACGTCCCACACCCGCTCAGCCAGGCTGGGTCCGCCGTGAGAAGGCTGCTACCCGGGCGGTTCCTTTCAATCTGAGCCGCAGCTCTCTGCCGATCACCCATCGGCGCCATCCGTTGACGGATGCAGTGGCAAATGCCCGTCTTCAGGCCTATGAGCAGGAGATCAAGGGCCGCTTTGATCGGATCGTTCCCCTGCTTCAGCAGGTTTCAGCGCTTCAGCATGAAACTGATTTCATTCCCCAGGCCCAGCGGTTGTGCCGGGCCGAACTCGGCTTTGATCTGCCGGATCACATCCTGCAGCGGGCCTGGGTTCGCCCCCTCGACATGCGCGCCCTGTTCGCATGGTGTGTGTTCGAAAGCCACCGGCTGTTCAGTGACCGCTTCTTCCAGGACGATCCCCTGGATGCCGGTACGGGCAGTGCTGCCTCACGGGAGTTCGAACAGTTCCTGCTCGACTGTGGGATCCATCTGCTCGACCTGACGCCCTGTGCCGATGGTCGGTTGGCTCACACCGTGGCCTATGCCCTGCGCATTCCCTTCAGCGCTGTGCGTCGCCGTTCCCACGCTGGCGCCATGTTCGACGTGGAGAACACGGTGAACCGCTGGGTCAAAACCGAGCACCGTCGCTACCGCGAAGGCTCACCCAATCCCTCCACGGAACAGACCCGTTACCTGAAGGTGGTGACCTACCACTTCAGTTCCCTCGATCCCTCCCATCAGGGCTGCGCTGCCCATGGCAGCAATGACGAACTGGCGGCAGCGGCGGGTCATCAACGCCTGCTCGATTTCCGTGAGTCGGTGGAAAACAGCTTCTGTTGCGGTGCCTCCGTTGACCTTCTGCTGATCGGCCTCGACACCGACACCGATGCGATCCGGGTGCATCCCCCAAGCCGTGACAGCGAAATGGTGCTCGACCGTTGGCTCTGCGCCAGGGAACTGCATGCCGCCACGGCATCGATGAGTGCCGATCAAGCAATGGCACAGATTGCTGAAGCCGTAGAGAGCTCTGCTCCTGGACCGATGGATGCCGGGATGGTGTCGTTCCTGACCCGTTTGCTCGCCAATAACTTCTCCCAGATCGACTACGTGCAGGATCTTCACGGGGGCACGTACCCGGATGCCGGGCACGCAGAGCGTTTCATTGGCGTTGGCATCGGTTTCAAAGAGGTGCATCTGCGCAACCTCACGTATTTCGCTCACCTCGACACAGTCGAGGAGGGCGCCCCTGATCTCGATGTGGGCGTGAAAATTTTCAAGGGTCTGAATGTGTCCCGGGATTTGCCGATTCCGGTTGTGGTGCGTTTCGACTATTCCGGCCGTGTGCCCGGTGCTCGGGAACGGGCCATCGCTGATTGCCAACGGGTGAACCAGGCCATCGCCGATCGCTACGCAGCTCTCGTTGATGAGGGTCTGCTCCACACTTGTCTCACCATTCGCGACCGCAACCAGACGGCTCCGGCCGAGGTCGTCGGTTCCACGCTCGACCCGCAACTTCCGGAGGCTCACTGATCATGCTCATCGTCAAGGTCGTCAAGCCGCTCGTTTCCACCAACCGGATTCCCGATTTCGAGCACAAACACCTCCAGGTGGTTCTGGATGGCAGCACTAAAAAGGTGGCCGTCGATGCAGTGGGTGCGAAACCTGGGGACTGGGTGATCTGCGTCAGCAGCTCGGCCGCCCGTGAAGCTGCCGGCAGCAAGTCTTATCCCAGTGACCTCACGATCGTGGGGATCATTGACCACTGGGAACCCGACCCCCCGAAGACCTCCGCTCCCTCTCCGTCCCCCAGCCCCAGCAAACCCGCGGGAGGCAAGGCCAGTTGATGGAGATCATGCAGGTGATGGGAACGCTGGTCTGCTCCTACCGGGTTGCCGGTCTGGATCACATGCACCTGCGCATTCTCAAGAACAACAAGGGCAAGAAGCTGGTGGCTGTTGACCCCGTGGGTGCCCGTGAGGGCAACTGGGTGTTCACCGCCAGCGGTTCGGCTGCCCGGCATGCCTGCCCTGACAACACCGTTCTCACCGATCTCACCATCGGTGGCATCATCGATTTCTGGAATCCGGACGGATAGGGATCCTTCATTTCCCTCCGCCGTTTCCGTTCCGCTTCCACACCTACCAATCCATGGCTACTCCTTCCCCCACCCCACGTCGTCGCACCACCCGCAGCACCGCCGCGGCGAACAAGACTGTGGACGTGAAGCCTGTGGCCAGCACTCCTGCTCCCGCGTCGACTCCCGCGAAGGCAGCTCCTGCTTCAACCACCCGTCGTGCGTCCACCACAACCCGTCGCAGCAGCGCTTCCAACACCGGATCCGGCGGTGGCTCGGCCGTGACCAAGCCCGCTGCCACCCCTTCCCCCATCGTTCCCGGTGTGGCACTGGGCATGATCGAAACCCGCGGCATGGTTCCTGCCATTGAGGCAGCCGATGCGATGACCAAGGCTGCTGAGGTGAGACTGATCTGCCGTGAGTACGTGGGTGGTGGCTACGTCACGGTGATGGTGCGTGGCGAAACCGGTGCAGTGAATGCCGCTGTTCGTGCCGGTGCCGATGCCTGCGAGCGCGTGGGCGACGGCCTCGTCGCTGCTCACATCATTGCCCGTCCTCATAAAGAGGTGGAGCCGGTGTTGGCCGGCAGTGGCGCCGCTCGCCGCAGCTGAAGGCATAAAACCCTCCTCACAGCCGTTCACAAAGAGCCCTTTAGCTCCTTACCGGCTCCTAGATTCGCCGGCCAACCAGCGACCAGCTCGATCACCATCCCGCTCGCCGTTTTGACCCCGGAGCTTTCGCTTCCCATCCAGACCGCCTGGTTGATCCCGCTCTATGGGTTCATCGGGATGCTGGTTTCCCTCCCTTGGGCCTGTGGCTTGTTCCGCCGAGATGCCCATCGACCGGCGGCCTACCTCAACATTCTTCTCACCCTGCTGGCCTTCGCCCACGGAAGCCTGATCCTGCAGGAGGTTTACCAATCAGGGCCGGTGGATCTGGCCTTCCCCTGGCTCAGCGTGGCTGACCTGGAGCTGAACATCAGCTTCAGCTTGTCGCTCACCAACCTGGTGGCCCTGGAACTGATCACGGGCCTCAGCTTGCTGTCGCAGGTGTATTCCTTGGGCTACATGGACAAGGAATGGGCGTTGGCCCGCTTCTTTGCCCTGCTTGGTTTTTTCGAGGGCGCGATGAGTGGTGTCGTGCTCAGCGACTCCCTGTTCCAGAGCTATTTCCTGCTGGAGATGCTGACGCTCTCCACTTATTTATTGGTGGGTTTCTGGTACGCCCAACCCCTGGTGGTCACAGCAGCCCGGGATGCCTTCCTCACCAAGCGCGTTGGTGATGTGCTGCTGCTGATGGGTGTGGTGGCGCTCTGCAGCTATTCCGGCGTGATGGGGTTCAACGACCTTTACGCCTGGGCCGCTCAAGACACCCTCTCCCCATTGGCGGCAACGCTGTTGGGTTTGGGCCTGGTTGCTGGCCCAACGGGTAAATGCGCCCAGTTCCCCATGCACCTCTGGCTGGACGAAGCCATGGAGGGCCCGAACCCCGCTTCGATTCTGCGGAACTCGGTGGTGGTGACCTGCGGCGCCATCGTGCTGCTGAAGGTGATGCCGATCCTTCAGCTCTCGCCCATCGCCATCGGCGTGATGCTCGTTATCGGCAGCATCAGTGCGATCGGTGGCTCTTTGGTGGCCCTGGCTCAGGTGGACATCAAACGCACGCTGTCGTATTCCACAACGGCCCACATGGGCCTTGTCTTCATCGCCATTGCGCTGCAGATCCCTGTTCTGGCCTTGTTGCTGCTTTTCACCCATGCCGTGTCCAAGGCGCTGCTGTCGATGAGCATTGGCGGCGTGATTGCCTCCACCAACTGTCAGGACATCACCGAGCTGGGGGGATTGGGCAGCCGCATGCCGGCTACTACCACGGCGTTTCTGGTGGGTGGTGCTGGTCTCGTGGGATTCCTGCCCCTGGGTGGCTTCCTAGCCCTGGCCCAGTCGATTGAGCTGCTGAGCGTGCGCTCGGTGCCGTTCATGGCGGTTTTCCTGCTCACCAACGCACTCACCGCCATGGGTCTGGTGCGGGTGTTCCGCCATGTGTTCATGGGGGATTCCCTGATCAAGTCCCGCCGGGCTGCCGAGGTGAACTGGCAGATGGCGTTCCCAATGGTGGCGCTCACCGTGATCGTGCTGATCACCCCGCTGTTGCTGGTGCGGCTTGAATCGCTCGATGGTTTGTTGGCCTTCCCCCTCTGGGCAGCAGCTCTTGTGGTGGGAAGCGGACTGCTGGGCCTGCTCGCTGGCGCCGTTCTCCCCCTGAGCAAGGCCTGGTCCCGCTCGCTGAATCCTGTTCTGCGCTGGTGGCAGGACCTGCTGGCCTACGACTTCTACACCGAGCGCTTCTATCGCCTCACCATCGTCAACGTGGTGGCTGGCTTCTCTCGCTTGGCCTCCTGGTTCGACCGAAATGTGGTGGATGGTCTTCTCAATGGAGTGGCGCGCTTCTCCCTGGCCAGTGCCGACAGCCTCAAGCTCAGCGTCAGCGGCCAGAGCCAGTCGTACGTGCTGACGGTGCTCCTGGCCATCGTTCTTTTCCTCACCGCGGTGAGCTGGTTCCTCACCTGATCGCCCCGAGATGCTTCTTTCCCTCCTGCTTCTGATTCCCTTCCTCGGGGCTCTGGCTCTGATCCTCTGGCCGGGATCCCCGTCCAGTGCACGCCTGCGCGATGTGTCCATCGTGCTGCTGGTGGTGCAGTGCTTGGCGAGCTTCGCCCTGCTGCTGCCCTTCGATGCCGCCGACGCAGGTTTGCAGTTGGTGGAGCAGGCCCGCTGGGTGCATGCCATCGGCCTGGATTACGCCTTGGCGCTGGACGGTTTGTCGTTGCCGCTGGTGTTGATGAATGGGGTGCTCTGCTTGGTGGCGGCGATCGCGTCGCGCACGATCGAAAACCGCCCCAGGGTCTACTTCGCCCTGTTGCTGGTGATTTCCGGAGCGGTGAATGGTGCCTTCTTGGCCCAGAACCTTCTGCTCTTCTTCCTGTTCTACGAACTGGAGCTCATCCCTCTCTGGATGCTGATCGCTGTATGGGGTGGTGCCAACCGGGCCTACGCCGCCACGAAGTTTCTGATCGTCACCGCCGTCTCAGGCGTGCTGATCCTGGGTGCCTTCCTTGGCATTGCTCTGGTCACAGGAACCATGGACTTCAGCCTGAGGCCGATCCTTTCCGGTGAACTGGGCATGACCGCCCAGCTGCTGCTGATGGGTGCTCTGTTGATCGGCTTCGGCATCAAGATCCCCCTCTTCCCCTTCCACACCTGGCTGCCGGATGCCCACACCGAGGCTTCCACACCGGTGTCGGTTCTTCTGGCAGGTGTGCTGCTCAAGCTGGGCACCTACGGCCTGCTGCGTTTCTGCCTTGGTTTGTTCCCCGACGCCTGGCAGGTGGCTGCCCCCTGGCTGGCCGGCTGGGCTGCGATCTCAGTGCTCTACGGATCCCTTGCGGCGATTGCCCAGACCGACATGAAGCGCATGGTGGCCTACAGCTCGGTGGGCCACATGGGCTACGTGCTGCTGGCCGCCGCCGCCGCCACGCCGCTTGGGTTGATGGGGGCCCTGTTCCAGATGGTGAGCCACGGCCTGATCTCTGGCGTGCTGTTCCTGGTGGTGGGTGTCGTTTATGCCCAGACCGGCACCCGCGACCTCAACGTCTTGCGTGGCCTGCTCAACCCCCAGCGCGGCCTGCCGCTCACTGGATCTCTGATGATCATCGGGGTGATGGCCAGTGCCGGAATCCCCGGTATGGCCGGCTTCATTTCCGAATTCCTGATCTTCCGCGGCAGCCTTCAGCCCTTCCCCCTGGCCACGCTGCTTTCCATGGTGGGATCGGGACTGACGGCGGTGTATTTCCTGCTGTTGGTGAACCGCGCCTTCTTCGGTCGCCTGGCGATCGCCCCCGGCGAGGTGGTGAATCCCCGTATCCTCAACCGCGTGGCGCTGCGGGAACAGGCCCCGGCCATCGCCCTCAGCCTCGGTGTGCTGGTGCTTGGCCTTGCTCCGGAGCTGCTGTCGAACCTCAGTGAGGCGGCCACCACGGGCCTCAGCCTGATCACTGGAGATCTGTCATGACCCCGACATCCGCATCCCCCGTTCAACCTCCGGTGCTTCCTGATCAGGAGGAGTTGATCCGTCGTTTGCTCAGCGACACGCCGCTGCTCAAGGACACCCCCGACCATCTGCTGCAGGTGGTGAATGTGCTCGAGAGCTATGGGCTGGTTCTCGATGCCTACAGCAAGAATCTGGTGGATCAGGGCGAGCAGCAGATGCTCAATCCCTTCCCGGTGTTCCGCTTCTTCCATGAGGGGTTCAACCTCAAGCGCCTCTGGACCCATCTGATGGGGGATCGCATCAACTTTGAGTACGCCGAGTACTGCCAGAAGGCGATGTTCTGGCATGGCACCGGCGGGTTGGATGCCTACCTCGACACGCCTGAGTTCGCCGAGGCCTGCCAGCGGATCATCAAGCGCAAGTCGGCGCGGGACCCACTGCTGGCCCTCAACAACCGCCTTTATCCCGATTTCGCCCCCGAGGCCATCCGTTCGCTCACCACGATTTATTGCCTCGGTCTGTTCTGGCGCGTGATGAGCGACATCTTTGTCGACCTGGCCCGCCGCTACGCGATCAAGGAAGTCACCTGCGTCAACGATGTGGTGCATCACATCCGCGATGGCCTGGTGGCGGCGGCCGGAAGCCCGATTGAATACAAGGTGACGATCGGTGATGAAGAGATCTGGGTGCTTCCCCCTGAGGCGGGTCTCACCTTTCTGGTGGATGTTGCGGTGCCCTACGTGGAGGCCGTTTTCTTCCGCGGCATGCCCTTCCTTGGAACGGTGTCTTACAACGCCCAGGCCCGGCAGATTTCACCGGACATCAGTGATTTCAAGTACGGCGCCCTTTACGCCGACCCGATTCCGAGCATGGGTGCGGGCATTCCCCCCAGCCTCTGCATGCAGGACATGTACCGCCACCTGCCCGAGGAACTGAGCCTCTGGTACGACGACAACGGTCGAGGCCAAACGGATGTGCACGTGCAGATCTGCGTCAGCTTCCAGAAGTCGATGTTCTGCGTCACCAATGCCGCCATCGCCGGCACGATGCCGCATCCGCTGCACACCGATGACCCCGAGCAGCAGGCCGCCAATCGGGCCTACGCCGAGGCCTGGTCTGGCCGCTTGATGGGCTGTCAGCGGGTGGCGCTCCTCTAGGTTTCCAGCAGGTTCAGGCTGAACGGGGACTCTGATGAATCAGTGGCAGGAGCGGAAACGACCCGTATGCCTCGAGTGTCGTTTCGAGTTTGAGAGCTACGACGCCACCAGGGATTTTCTCGACAAACTCGGCGACCACAGCGAGGCCACCCAGCGCTTTCCTGACATCAGCTTTGGGCGCACCTACGTGAACATCACGATCCGGCCGGAGGATGACGGCCCCGAGGCCCAGCTGAGCGAAGCCGATCGTGCCTTTGCCGCAGAGATCGATGCCCTCCTCAGTTGATCTGGCTTCGGCTTACGCCGACTCCGGTGTGGCTGAGGTGTTGGACCAACTGGACCGTGAACTGATCGGCCTGGCGCCGGTGAAGACGCGGATCCGAGAGATCGCAGCGCTGTTGCTGGTGGATCAGGCGCGGCAGCAACTGGAGTTGCCCAGCACCGCGCCCAGTTTGCACATGTCGTTCACCGGCCATCCTGGTACGGGCAAGACCACCGTGGCGCAGCGGATGTCGCAAATCCTGCATCGCCTGGGTTACCTCCGCAAGGGTCATGTGGTGACGGCCACCCGCGACGATCTCGTGGGTCAGTACGTGGGTCACACCGCCCCAAAAACCAAGGAGATGCTCAAGCGTGCCCAGGGTGGCGTGCTGTTCATCGATGAGGCCTATTACCTCTACAAGCCAGACAACGAACGCGATTACGGCGCCGAAGCGATTGAGATTCTCCTGCAGGAGATGGAGAGCCGGCGCAGCGACGTTGTGGTGATCTTTGCGGGCTACAGGGATCGGATGGAGACCTTCTACAGCTCCAATCCAGGCCTCTCTTCAAGGGTGGCGCACCACCTCGATTTCCCCGACTACAGCGACGACGAGCTGATGGCGATTGCAGGCCTGCTCCTCGAGGCCCAGCACTACCAGTTCAGTGCCGAGGCCGAGACTGCGTTCTCCGACTACGTTTCGCGCCGGCGGCAGCTGCCTTTCTTCGCCAACGCGCGCTCGGTTCGCAATGCCTTGGACCGGGCCCGTCTGCGCCAGGCCAACCGGTTGTTTTCGCGGATGGGAGAAGCCCTCACCAAGCAGGATCTCATCACGATTGAGGAGGCCGACATCCGGGCCAGCCGTGTGTTCAAGGGCGAAGTGGAGGGCCACCATCCCGCTCAGCACGGCGCCTGATCAGCTGCGCCATGCCGAGGCCCACCAGCAGGCCGGCTGTGCCGTGACCCTGCAGGAGGGCAACCCCGAGCACCAGAACCGCCAAGGGAGCAGGCAGCACGCAGCGGTACAACGCACCCGTGAGGGCGCCGCACCAACTGCCCAGGCTTCCGAGATCCGGCAGCAGCAGGTGAAGTCCCATACCGAGTGCGCAGGCCACCAGGAACAAGGGGAAGAACACCCCTCCGCGCCAGCCTGTTTCCAGGCAAAGGCCGAGCATCAGCAGTTTCACGATCGAGGAGAGGAGCAGAACCCAGGCCTCACTTGAGTTTTGGCCTTCAAGCAGGGGCCGCAGCTGCTCTTCTCCGGCGAAGGGAACCAACGGCAACCAGTGCATGCAGGCCCCCAACAGCAGGCCGGTCAGCAGCGGCCACCAGGGCCATTGGGCCAGGAGTTGGTGCTGCTCCAGCCAGCCTCGCCACTGCAGAAACAACAAACCCAGGCCGCAACCGATGAGTCCCCCCAACAGGCCTGCGCTGAGGCTGCCGAGATCTTCCCCCAGGTTGCTGGGCCAGATGTAGGGAAGCCGTTGTAGCGATCCACCGCTGGCGGTTCCCATGCCATTGAAGGCGGCAAACCCGGCAACACCGCCGAGGCTGCCTGGCAACCAGCGGTCGAGGAAGGCCTGCTTGCGTTTTTTGGGGTGAGTGACCTCGCCCACCACAGCACCCCCCAGCAGTGGAGCTCCGAAAAAGGCGAGGCTGCCTGCAACTGTTGCTTCCTGAAGCTTCTGGTCACGACCACGCCAGATCCGTTGACTGACCAGGGCGGCCATGCGGCTCATCAGGGCCTCAGGTCCGATGCAACCTCCCCCAACCTGGGCCAGCGCCGCTCCGAGAAGGCCGCGAGCTTCATCGCGTTTCGGAGCCTGGTCTGGATCACGCACATCACTCAGGGTGTCCCGCAGCTCCGGTAGCAATGTTGTGGGGCCGGGGCTATGCAGCAGCGAGAGGATCAAGCCGCTGCCGCCGCAGATCAGCAGCGACCAGCCCAGGGGAAGGCTGCGATCCAAGCCCTCGAGCACCGGATCTCCCCAGAGCCGCTGGCTTATGCCGCCGATCCAGCCCATCACAACCGCCACACCGGCGCCGCTCAGGGTGCCGGTGAGCAGGGCCATCAGGCTGAGGCGAAGGCGAGTCACCAGTGCGGGTCGGTGGCGAATTCAACGCTGAGTTTCGCTGATTTCGACGCCGGAACGGTGCTGATGCAGGCGCGCACCGTCTTGCCGTTGACGTCGATCTCGCAGGCCCCGCAGCTGCCCCCCAGGCAACCGGTGGGAATGCTGATGCCCGCCCCACTGGCGGCCACCAACCAGTCCTCGCCGATGGTTTCGTGGGTGATGCGCCCATCGGGCCAGCGCACAGGAATCGACGTCATGGCTGGAGCAATGGAGCAAGGTTCACATGTTGCTCGAAGGCATCGGCGAGGCGATCGAGCAACAGATCACGGTGGGCGCTGTGGTTCTTGGGATCGTTGGCCAGCGGTTGCAATCCCCGTTGCTCGCGAAGCCGGTTGAGCCAGGCCCGTCGCCAGGGGCCGTTGTCGAGCAAGCCGTGCAGGTAGGTGCCCACCACGCTCGAACCCTTGGGCCCGGGAGCCCACCACCCCAAACCAGCGTCGCTGCTTAGCGGCCGAAGGCCGGGATCTGGGGTGGTGGTGCCGTAGTGCAGTTCAAAACCGTTCAGCGGTGTTTCCATGGGCCAGAGGCCATCGATGCTGCGCTGGCTCAGCCGTTTCGTGCCGCTGAAGGTGGTGTCCAGGGGCAGGAGGCCCAGGCCGCTCTGGGGTCCCCGCTGATCGGTTCCCTCCAGTCCCTCCGGATCGTTCAACGTTTTGCCCAGCATCTGCATGCCGCCGCAGATGCCCAGGACGGATCCCCCAGCCTTGGCGTAGGCCCTGAGTTGATCGGCCAGTCCACAGCTGTTCAACGTTTCGAGATCCCGCAGCGTCTGCTTGCTTCCCGGAAGAATCACCGCATCCGGCTGCCCCAGGGGTTCCCCTGGTTCAATCCAGCGCAGCTTCAGGCTGGCTTCAGCTTCGAGCGGATCGAGATCGGAGAAGTTGCTCAAGGAGGGCAACCGCAGCACAGCGATCTCCAGATCGGTGGCCCCGCGGGTGGGTTTGCGTTCCAGCAGATCGAGGGAATCTTCGGGTGGAAACAGCTCGTTGAGCCAGGGCATTACCCCCAGCACCGGTACCCCGGTGTTGGCTTCCAGCCATTGGCGACCCTCATCAAACAGCTCCCGACGGCCGCGGAAGCGGTTGATCAGGATGCCTTTGATCAGCGGGCGCTCCACCGGGCGCAGCAAAGCGAGCGTCCCAACGATCTGGGCGAAGACACCGCCGCGCTCAATGTCGGCCACCAGCAGGCAGTTGGCCCGCAGGTACTGGGCCAGGCGCAGGTTGGTGAGGTCGCGGCGTTGCAGGTTCACTTCCACCGGGCTTCCCGCCCCCTCCAGCACCAGCCGGCCTTGGGGCCATTGCTGCTGGAGCTGCATCAGGCCGGTGCGGATCGCCTGCCAACCGGGGCGGAACCAGTCGCGGTAGTAGTGCTCGGCGCGGGCGATCCCCACGCTCTGGCCCCCATGGATCACCTCACTGGTGCTGTCTCCCCGTGGTTTCAGCAGCACGGGATTCATGGCGCAGCAGGGTTCAAGGCCCGCCGCCCAGGCCTGCATGGCCTGGGAGTAGGCCATCTCCCCGCCATCGGCATCCACCCAGGCGTTGTTGCTCATGTTCTGCCCCTTGAAGGGCAGCGCCTGTTCCCCACGGCGTTGGAGCACCCGGCACAGCGCCGCCGTCATCAGCGATTTGCCGGCACCGCTGGAGGTGCCCAGCACCATCAGGGGTCGCGGCGTGGTGCCGGTCACAGCGGCCAGTGCCGACGCAGGCCGTGACGCAGACGCTCCAACACCGGAATCGAACGCTGCAGGAGTGCGGGGTCGTCATCGAGCAGCTGGCGACCCAGGGGCGTGAGCCTGAAACGGCTGGTCAGCCCTTGCCCATCCACTTCCCGGCGCAGCACGCCCACGCTGATCAGCCAACGCAGGTCGTCTTCTAGGGCTTCGCTGTTGCGGAACCAGCGTGTTTTGCGGCCGTAGCGGCTGGGTTCGCTCCAGAGGTCGCCGGCATCCAAGCCTTGCTGCTGAAGATCCCGATAGAGCGCTTCAGAGAAGGGCAGGCATCCCATGGCCCGGCAGGCCCGGTCACGGCTGCGTCGATCCAGCAGGTCGGTGGGGTGAGCGATGGCGAAGCCTTCCGTCCCTGGCAGCCTACGGAGCGTTGTTCTGCGGTGTGTTCCCGTGCTCATGCTTGCTTCCGCCTCGCCGGCGCGTCGCCGTTTGCTGGAGCAAGCGGGAATCCCGCATCAGGTGCGCGTCAGCGGTGTGGATGAAGACCAGATCCAGCATGCGGAGCCCGCAGAGCTGGTGAAACTGCTGGCTCAGGCCAAGGCCATAGCTGTTGCCCAGACGCTTGACCCGGTGGGCGATGCCGAGATCACGGCTGTGCTGGGCTGTGATTCGGTGCTCAGTTTTGATGGGCAGGTGTTCGGCAAGCCCTCAGGGCCAGCTGATGCGATCGAGCGTTGGCAGCGCATGGCTGGCGGCTGCGGATCACTGCTGACGGGCCATTGCTTGATCCGTCGCGGACAACCTGAGCTGATGGCCTGCGTGGAAACGGTGGTGCGCTTTGCCTCGCTCAGCCAGGCCGAGATCGAGGCCTATGTGGCCAGTGGAGAACCGCTGCAATGCGCTGGTGGCTTTGCCCTCGAGGGCCGCGGCGGCCTCTGCATCGATGGCTTGGATGGCTGTTATTCCAACGTGATCGGCCTGAGCCTTCCCTGGTTGCGTCAGCAGCTTTCAGCGTTGGCTTAGTGCAGCAGCAGATTTCGCGTTCCCGAGATCGCTTGCATGGCCAGCAGCAAAGCCACCAGCAGATTGCTGCTGATGTGAATGCGCCTGGCCTGCACGGAATGACCAATCAAGGGCTGCAGCGCCGTTGAGCTCAGCAACAGGGCGGTGAGCAACATTCCCATCCAGAAATGGGACTGCCAGAACAGGGGGCTCCAGGGAACATCGCTGAACCGCTCCACGGCCGGATGCAGCCCCAGCAGAAGCAGGCCGCAGCCACTGGCGATAGCCCAGAGAAAGCGCTGCCAGACCAGCCGGGTCGTTAGCAGGCGCCCGAAGCTGAACAGCACAGCGCTGCCGGTGACGATCAGACCCAGGGGGTGGCTGCTCCAGAGGCTGTAGCCCAGGCCGATCAGCACCGCCACCAGCACTCCGCCGGTCACCCAGGCCCCATGCTGCGCATGCTCCACCGGCACCGTGTCGGCGATTGGGTTGATCTTGAGCCGCTTTTCCCGCGCCAGGATTCCCAGCCGGATCGTGGCGCCCACCACCGGGTAGACGAACAGGATCATCAGCACGGGGTGGATCAATCCCAGCCAGTCGTGGCCGGTGAGCGACTGCAGTGCCTGGGGATCAGCCAAAAAAAACGCAACCCTGAACCCAGGGTTGCGCATCGTGGGGTTGTGAACTGAGGATCTGGATCAGACCTTGCGGGAGTAGTACTCCACCACCAGCAGTTCGTTGATCTCCAGGGCAACCCACTCGCGTTCGCAACGGGCGGTGACCTTGGCGCTCAGCTTGGACTTATCCAGCTCGAGGTGGCTGGGCACGTTGGCCAGACCGGGGAACTCGAGGTTGGCTTCAGCCAGCTTCTTGCTGCACTTGCGCTCGCGGATTGCGATCACATCGCCGGGCTTGCACTGGTAGCTGGCGATGTCGGTCACACGACCGTTAACGGTCACGTGGCCGTGGTTCACCAGTTGACGGGCGCCGGGCACGGTGGGACCGAAGCCTAGGCGGAAACAAACATTGTCGAGACGGTTCTCGAGCAGCTTGAGCAGGTTGGTTCCGGTGGAACCTTCCTGGGCGCGCGCTTTCTTCACGTAGCGCACGAGCTGACGCTCGGAGACTCCGTAGTTGAAGCGAAGCTTCTGCTTCTCTTCGAGACGGATCGCGTATTCAGAGCGCTTGCGACGGGCTTGGCCGTGCTGACCGGGGGGATAGGACCGTTTGGCGGCCTTCCGGGTGAGACCGGGGAGGTCTCCCAAGCGCCGCGTGATCCTCAGGCGAGGGCCGCGGTAACGAGACATAGGTGGGAAGGTGTGTATTGAGTTCGTGCGGTTGTTGGGCATGCTGGAACCGAAACAGCCCCAGGCATCTGCCGCGATGCACGAATTGGACATTGTATCTGGCGGCCCGATGGCCAAGCTGCGACAGGCGATCAATCAGGCTCTGGCGGCTGTTCTCCTGGCAGGGATTGGTTTTTATCGGCGTTTCATCTCCCCGATGATCGGGCCCCGCTGTCGCTTCACGCCCACCTGCAGTGCCTATGGCCTGGAGGCCATTCAGAAGCATGGACCCTGGAAGGGGGGCTGGCTCACCGTGAAACGGCTGCTGCGCTGCCATCCCTTCACCCCCTGTGGCTGTGACCCAGTGCCCGATTGATGAAGCAGCTCACCCTGTACGGCCGCGCTGGTTGCTGCCTGTGTGAAGGCTTGGAATCCCGCTTGCGCGCCCTCGATCTTTTGGGGCTCTCGATCGAGCTGACGGTCATTGATATCGATGCGTCCGGTACCCCCCAGGAGCTGAAGGCGCGCTACGACCTTGAGGTGCCTGTGCTCGCGCTCGATGGATCTGAGCTTCCCCGGGTTTCCCCGCGGCTCACGGGTGAGGGACTGTTGAATTGGTTGCAACGCTGTCTGTCCACAGCGCTCTGAACGGCTTAAAACTCCCCCAAGCACAGGGGAGATTGGATGACGCAGGCGTTGCATGCCCTGTTGAGTGATGCAGGCATCGCAGTGCCGCCGGGGCTGGTGAACCCTGGGTTGGAGGCGATAACCACCGATTCCCGCCGCGTCGGCCCTGGAACCCTGTTTCTCGGTCTCCCGGGCGAACGGGTGGATGGAGGCAGCTTCTGGGCCCAAGCCCTTGAGGCCGGTGCAGCCGCTGCTGTGATTGGAGCTGAAGCTGCTGCAGCACAACCGCCAGGCGCGGATGCCCCTGTGGTGGTGATCCAGGAGCCGGTGGCGCGGCGAATCGGTGAGATTGCTGCGGCGTTCTGGGATCACCCCTGCAGGCGCATGGCCCTGATTGGTGTGACCGGCACCAATGGCAAAACCACCACCACCCATTTGATCGAGCATCTGGCCGCTTCGGCCGGCCAATCGGTGGGCTTGTTCGGCACCTTGGTGAACCGCTGGCCGGGCCACAGCATCACGGCCACCCACACCACGGCCTTTGCCGACCTCCTGCAGGGGCAACTCGCCGAGGCTGCCTCCGCAGGTTGCGGCCTGGCGGCGATGGAGGTGAGTTCCCACGCCCTGGCGCAGCAGCGGGTGGCGGGCTGCCGCTTCGCGGGCGCCGTGTTCACCAACCTCACGCAGGACCACCTCGACTACCACGCCTCCATGGAGGACTACTTCGAGGCCAAGGCGTCGCTGTTTTCAGATCCTTTGTTGCTTGCTGACGGCGTGCGATCGGTGGTCAACAGCGATGACCCCTGGGGGGCGCGCCTGGCCGAACGGCTTGGGGCCGCCTGTTGGCGCAGCTCCCTTGAGGATCCCTCGGCCGAGTTGCACATGAGTGACCTGCAGATGACGGCTGCTGGGGTGGAGGGTCGCTTGATCAGTCCTGTGGGCGAGGGTCGTTTCCGTTCGCCCCTGTTGGGTCGCTTCAACCTGATGAACCTGCTCCAGGCGGTGGGGGTGCTGCTTCAGCAGCAGCTGCCCTTGCCGGTGCTGCTGGAGGCCATCGGCCGTTTCGGTGGCGTGCCCGGCCGCATGGAGCGGGTGATCCTGAACGGGGTGGATGCAGCGAATTTGCCGCCGGTGCTGGTGGATTACGCCCACACCCCGGATGGCTTGGACAACGCGCTTTCAGCAGCGCGTCCGTTCTGCACCGGGCGGCTGATCTGCGTGTTCGGTTGCGGTGGTGATCGGGATCGTGGCAAGCGTCCGCAGATGGCGGCGATTGCGGCACGCCTGTCGGACCGCGTGGTGGTCACCTCCGACAACCCCCGAACCGAGGATCCTCAGCAGATCCTGGATGACGTGGTGGCGGGGATTCCGGCGGGTAGCGATTTGCTTGTGGAGGGTGATCGAGCCAAGGCGATTGCCTCAGCCATCGCCGAAGCAGAGCCGAAAGATCTGGTGCTGGTGGCCGGTAAGGGGCACGAGGACTACCAGATTCTGGGAACTGAAAAGGTGCACTTCGACGATCGCGAGGAAGCGGAACGTGCCCTGCGTTTGAGGTTGTCTTGAAGCAAGGTGCTCTGACGTGGTTGATCTGAGCCTCAAAGGGTGCTGATTGCGGCCACCAAAGCGTTGATGTCGTCGTCTGTGGTGGTGATGTGGGTGCAGGCCCTCAAGCAACTGGGGTCTGCCAGATCGCGAATCCACAGCCCCTGGGCCCCCAGCTGCTTCACATGCTCTGCAGGGGACATATCGCCAATGACCTGAAAGCTCACCAGTCCGCTTGAGGGAGGCACCTCCAGCAGGGGTGTGACGTGATCCAGCCCCTGGAGTGCCCGCCAGAGCTTGCCGCTGAGGGCTCGGATGTGGTCCCAGCGTTGCTGGGTTGATCCTGCTTTCTCCAGCAGTTGCAGTGAACAGCGCAGGCCGGCCATCAGGGGAACGCAGCTGGTTGCCACTTCGAAGCGGCGGCTGTCGTGATGAAACAGATCAGTGCTGCTCAGATCCACCTTGCTTTCATCACGCAGGCTGCGCCAACCGATCACTGTTGGAGACGCCTCGGCCACCACACGCTCTGAAAGCGCCACGCCCCCCAGGCCTTCCGCTCCACAGGCCCACTTGTGCCCGGTGAAGGCGTAGATGTCCGCTGCTGCAGCGGCGTCTTCGACGGGGATCTGTCCAAAGCTTTGGGCTGCATCCACCAACAGAAAAGGTTGTTGGGGGTGCTGATGGAGTTGCTTGGCGACGGCGACTATCGGCATCACCTGGCCGGTGTTCCAGAGCAGATGGCTCAGCACCACCAGACGGGTGTGGGGGGTGATGGTCTGATTGATCGCCTCGAGCATGGCGGCATCGCAGTGGGCCTGATCACCCCGCAGATGCTTCACCGGCAGCACGTCGATGGCGAGGTTCTGGCGCCGGGCCAGTTCCACACAGGCACTCACAACACCTGGGTGTTCGCAGTCGCCGATCAGTAGCCGGTCCCCTTCGGTAAACGGCAACCCCCAGAGCGGCAGCACGCAGCCGCTGGTGACGTTTTCGGTGAGGGCAAGCCGGTGGGGCGGAACACCGCAGCACTGGGCCAGAAGGCGGCGGGTGCTGTTCACCTCCTTGGCGATGTAGGGCCAAACATCTGCTGTGAACGGCCCCAACTCCTGAATGCGCGCCCAGCTTGCGGTGATCGCCTCCAGGGATGGATTGGGCAATGGCCCTTGGCCGCCGTAGTTGAAGTAGGTCTTGTTCTGCAGGGCGGGACACAGTGATCGCAACTCATTTGTGTCCATCTGGCTTTTGGCTGACTAGGGTGTGACTAAAGCTGTGACTAAAGGTGCCCTTCCGGAAGCATCCGACATACGTGCGTAAAGCACGCAATGGGTACCAGTTGCAGCGTGGCGTCCCGAAGGACGTTCAGCCAGTCATAGGCAAAACGATTTGGGTTGAGGCTGCAGGCTCGACCTATCGGGTCGCCCAGCGGCTCTCCCCGGCTTTTGCGGCTAGGACCGATCGACTCATCGCGGAGGCTCGAAATGAGGTTTCGCTCACCGGTGACGAGTTGATTGATTCGCTTCCTCAACGGTTTGACCTCTCAAATTCTGAAATTGTCGATCTGTTGTTTGAAGGCTCTGATGTCGCTGTCGATGAAGGCCTGATTACTTCCGAGCAAGAGAGCAGGTACAGAGCTGTTCTGATGGGAGAGGAGCAGCCGCGACAACACCTCTCGAAGGACGAGCTGATCCAGCAGGCCAAGGCCCTTAAGTCGCCTGCAGCGCGGACCGAGATGAGTTGGAAGAGTGCTTTAGACGGTTTCTTGGAACACGCAGGGGTCACTCATCCGACTTCTGCCACCAAGGAGCACGCCATTGCCTATCGATCCTGGTTGCTGGAACGTCTCAATCCTTCAACTGTCAAAACGCAACTCGCTTTTCTGAGCGGTCTTTGGTCGGTTCTTTGTGAGTTAAAACCTGATTCCACGCATGTCTTTCAAGGACTGAATAAACGAATCAAGATTGTCAAGGCTAGAAAGCCCGATATCACCATCATCGACCCATCGCAGTGGCACGGGGCGGGAGAGCAGATGGAGATTTTTCAGTTCCTGTTTTTCACGGGTGCTCGTCTTGCCGAGATTGCTGGCTTGCAAGCGGAAGACTTGCTTGAAGACCGGATTCTTATTCGGCCTAATGAGTTGAGGCCTCTGAAAACCTCCTCCTCTGAACGGTCTATCCCGATCCATCCAAGACTTAAGGCTTTGGCTGAAGAACTGCGGATAAAGAAGGGCCTTTTATGGCCAGGTCAGTATCAGGAATCAAACAAGCGTTGGGGTGTCAATCTTTCAAAACCATGCAGGAAAATAGTTGGAGTTACACCTAAAGGCTTCAGAGACCGTGCTGCAACGGTATTGCGCTCTAATAATATGAATGAAGCTGTAGTCGTTGCATTGCTTGGGCATACACCCAATTCAATTTCAATGTTATATGGTGCTGCACCATGGAGCGAGCTCAGACGCGCCGTAAAGCTCCTCTAAGGCCCTTCTCTGCGGCTGAATGATCAATCCATCACGCAGCACTTATCTCTTCCTGTAGGCCCTTCTGGAGGCCTCTTGTGATCGGACATTATAACGGGGAATAGCTCAGTGCTTTCCACCATCATCAAAGAAAAGATGACTAAAAACTCGTGGTTTGGAAGCCACGTAAAAGAAATGGGTGACTCTGAATGCCTTCGGGAGTAGGTCGTCATCCGCGTTGTCAGACGCCAGGGAGAACAAGCCTTCAGGCAGCTTGTAGTAGTACCCGTTATCTGATCCCGTCAGCGTGACGCCCTAACACAGCGGCACCACCATGAACTCAAGTGAAATCGTCCTCTACGGGGTATTCATTTGATTAGTGTTTGCGGAGTGAGTGCTACAGGCGGAGCCTGCGGCAACACCTCCCAAACCGAATCTAAGTGAATTCATAGATCAATATTGTTATGTATACTTGGAAGTGGGAGGCTAATCTTTTTTCCAGGTAGACAACTTAAGTTGCTCATCAAAGATCAAGTAAGCCCCGACAAAGATCATTTAAGAGCAGCTTTACTCAGACCATGGGTCCGATTTGGATTCTTCTTGGGCCGCCTCACGTGCCGCGATGATTTCCTTGGCTTCCTGCTTCCAGGCCAGTCCAATCGGATCGCCTTCCATCTTCAGGAGATATTCAGCCTGGCTAGCGAAGTAATCCTCTTTCGTGATCCGTCCAGCCTTGATCAGGATTAAGGCTCGGACGACATGGCCGTGGCAGTCATAAGGAGCTCCTTCTCCGATGAAGCCCCCTCCATTTTTTCGGCTGAACTCGCGGGAGTCGGAAATCAAGTCGATGGTTTTGCCTGCAATTACCTCTGCAGCACGCGCACGTAACCAACGGTCAGCCCCGTCGGGCATGTTCCCTTTCTGGAGCCACTCATCCCAGACGTAGTCGCGGTATGCATCAATCTGCTGTTCGCGCGTCCACTCTGGTTTCTTTTTCTCGAAGAAGTTGCCTACAGGTGATTGTTCACGGCTGATGAAGTAGCGCCGTGCCAGATCGGGCCGCTGGGGCGATCTTGTTCCACGGTTTCCTTTTGGTGTAGTTGCACCAACCCAGTCAGAGCGAGTATCCGTTCTCCCCATAACTGCGATGGGGTCGATCTCGTCGTCATCAGTTTCATCCCAAGCTGATGAACTACCGACGACAGCCTCGGCAATCCAGGACAGCATTTCTTTGCTGTTCGTTCGCCAGTCCCATTTTTTGGCCCTACTACTGGTCATCGGCGTTTTCGGATCACTTTGTTATCCCTCATTCTGGACCTCCTCTTGGTCAGCAGGATCAATTGGTTCTGTAGTAGCACCCATTTCTCCATCTATTGATTGATCTTCTCTGGCTTGCGGATGTAGAGCTGCGTCTCCGGCCAGTGTTGTAGACGCGATTCACGATTCATTGCTATGGATGCAAGTGAGACGAGATGGCCAGGAAAATGGCGGTCTTGGCTCAGGTGATCTGCTCTATGAGCTGCAGCGGATCACCTTGACATGAATTGGGCGGGACAGAACCAGGCTGTAGTCCCTGATGTCTATCCATTGCTCGTACACCGTTGCTGTGTTCGACACAAAGTGACATAGCTTTTTCTTATACTCGGAGTTCAGCCGCTCTTCACCCCTTGGCATTGTATGGCGCTTAGTGAAAGTTGCGATCCTTTTTCGGCCTAGGATATTTCAAGCCATATTGAACTGTGGTTCGAGGGTTTTACGTGAAACGACTACCGGTGCTCCTTTCTGTTCTGCTCATCTCGGCTCCCTCAGCTTTTGCTTGGGAGAGGTTTGACAGCGACGAAGGATATAAAAACTGCGTCGATGTGGCTTTAAGAGAATGGTTAGACCAGGGGAGATAGAGATCATTGAGCAGGGTTGAGAAGAGCGCCTACAAGTCTTTGGCGCATCAGCGCTGCAGTTCGCCAGCCCAGCAACATCACTTGAGTGATTTGGTGAAATAATATTTAATCCCGTTTGGGTTTAGTAGTCGAGATCTGAAGGTTGATGAGAAAGGCGCTCGGCAGCTTTCTTCACTTGGCTAATTGGCGTTCCATAACTTCCCATTTCGGTGTCTTCCAATCAGCTGAGCTTGGCATCTCTATGGGAGTAGCTTTTCTGTAGAGGAACAATCACGATGCCCTCGCTCCAACCTTTCCTTGTGTCCCTGCTGATTGGCACAGCGGCTACGCCGCTTATTGGCCTTGTAGCCGCCCAAGCCCAAACTGTTTCGCAGCCTGATTATTCCCAAACCACGCAGTGCTTCCAGGAGGTTTACAAGGAGGAATACTTTCCTGGCACAAAAGACAGTCCTGGATATGTTAAAAATTGGACCGAAAAGGTAGAGATAGCGTGTTCTGATGGGCTGTTCCTGGACTCTACGCAAAAAAAACAAGCAGTTGATACCGACAACAACGACTGCCGTCAGGGGAGTGTGATCGGTGGACTGCTTGGAGCCGGACTAGGAGCGGCATTGACCAGGAAGCAAGGCCGTTGGGTGGGAGTGCCTGTTGGTGCTGCAGCAGGCGCAATGGTCGGCTGTCAGGTAGATGGTGGTTGATGCTCTCTGAATACACATGAGCCCACTACTCCTGCTGGTTGGCTTAGGGCTCGGTGGTTATCTCGCCGTATTGCGCAACAAGCGAGCCTTAAAAGTCAAAGCAAGGCGCAGGCGTTAGCTGTCCTCCGCCTTAGACGGCCTGCGCGTACGCCTCTTGTGCATCCCACAGCTTGTGCTGCGGTGCGAACGAGTCAAAGCTCTTCCGGAGTGACATTTGTCCCAACCGTTGTGGCAATGATGCCAGCGGTTCAGATCCTCGTGCAGAGGTGAGTCATGAGATCAGCGTTTACCAAGTTGAAGACGCCTCAATCGTCTCGCCACCCCGTCCAAACTCCAGCAGAAATTTCTGAGGCCCGTCTACGTACTGGCATGGACCTGAAAGCCCTCCATGCCCCTCCTGTTTTTGAAATTTCGCAGGACTGGGTAGTGGCTCAGTCGCTGTACCAGCATTCCTCCAAGCCAACCCAGCTTCGATTGCAGTGCCAGCTACACAAGGGCCATAGAGGAGGGCCGCCTCTCCCAGGTGGAAGAGACGGCCTAGCTCGCTTGATCAGGATTGGTCGATCAATTGTTGATCAGCCTCCAGTGGCTACCCCCACAACAACAGTCGCAATAGAAACCACGATGCCTCCCCACTTCACCCATTCCGTGCCGTGATCATGAGTGTTGGCGAAGAGAAGAGCGCCAAGCTGAATGACAACAAGCTTTTCGAACATGACAGAAGAGCCAATAGCAGTCTCTTTGTAACCCAGTGAACGTGTTCGTTCGGTTACGTTCCCTCTCGAATTATGTATTGCTTGTTACTTTTGTGTGTCATGGCTCAGGGTGTTGTCGGCTGACTGTGTCGATCAATTCCGTGACTAAAGGTGTGACTAAAGCTTTCTTGTCTCATCTTTGAAAACCATTGTGCTGCATGCGATCTGAGCTTGTGCAATGAGTAGTGCGTCCTAGTTGAAGTAGGTCTTGTTCTGCAGTGCAGGGCAGATGTCACGCATGGTCACGGCAATGGCGTGAGCCAAAGGATCGGTGTCACCACGTTGGCAGTGGCGTCGTCGCTCTTCAGGGTCTTCGCTTCTTGCTCAACGACTCATACCCACCTTTTTCTGAACTGTTTTTCAGCGGTTCGTTCCATCTGCCAGCCCGACCAACGTCGCCATTCGATTTCTGCGGCCGTCAGACATTGATCCGTAAGCGATTCGTTTTGATTGTTCGCTGTGCCAAAGCGGATGGGGCAAGCAGGACCAGCGTTCACCTCGAGCTCCCGATCTGAATCAAACTTGTCGTGCAGGCTGAATGGATGGTGGTTGTGTCTGCTACCGAACCAAATTAATCAGTATTTCAACTCAGCTTGTCGTCCAACCTGTCGGTTTTGACGATATCAGCTGGCTTTGAGGTAGACCTTGCGGCCATTGGCATCCACCTTGTAGCGACCACCCCGTGGCCCGATGTGAATCACATCGCTGCTTGATGTATTGATCGGGGTTGGTGGCTCCAGAAGTTCCGGCTCATCCTCGGCGGGGGCTGGAACCTCAGGTGTTTGTGTCCTCAGGTGTGGCGCTGCCTTGAAGATATTCAGTCCGAGCTTGCGATACAGAAAATCTGCAATTCGCATGACGCATTAATGGAACTACCTTTTATTTTCCGGCGATGTCAAGTCTGTGATTGCGCTGAACCAAGCGCCCGGTTCCCATTGCCTCACCGCTGATTATTCGACGACTCCGCTCGACTGCTTTGCTCGTCGGGAAAGTGCTCGTTCATGCATTCGGGACAGATGCCATGGCTGAAATTCAGCGTGCTGTGCTGCATCAGGAATCGTTCGATCGGCTGCCAGAACCCCTCGCTGTCGCGGATCGATTTGCAGTAGCTGCAGGTTGTGATTAAGCCTTGGGCATGATGCATCTGACAGAACTCATCCATCAGGGCCAGGGATCGGCGTCTGAGTTCCAAAAGTGTGGTGGCCTGTTCCGCCAGGCCTTCCATCACCTTGTATTGCGAATTCGTGAGTGATTTGGGAATGCGATCAATCACGCAAAGCGTTCCAATGCGGTGGTTGATGTCTGTTTTCAGGGGGAAGCCTGCATAAAGGCGGATGTGGGGTTCTTCCTGAACGAGGGGGTTGTCTCGGAATTTCTCATCAAACAGCGCGTCCTCCACCACCAGAGGTTTGGAATCGAGGATCGTATGGGCACAGAAGGAGATATCCCGGTCGGTTTCGCTGGCCTCAAGGCCCACCTTCGATTTGAACCACTGACGCTTTTCATCCACCAAGGAGATCAGGGCAATCGGAGATTGGCAGATCTCTGAGGCCATCCGGGTGATGTTGTCAAAGGCTTTTTCAGGCTTCGTTCCCAGAATTCGGTATTCACTGAGTGATCTCAGCCTGGCTGCTTCGTTGATCGGTTTGGGTGCTGCCTGCATCGGCCCACCTCACTTGATATGCCAATGGTCTAAGACATCGTTTTTTTATTTTCTGTAAATGTGCGGTGCGAAAAATTTAGCTTTGTGGATTTTACTTTCTTTGATTAATTGATTTTTGGGGCTGCTTCATAGAGCCACACGCTGCGGCCATCCCTGAGGGTCACGCTGCTGCGCAGATACACCTCAGGCACCTCCACCCAATCATCCAAGGCGCGCCAACAAGGCTCGGGTACCCAGTACACCTCTCATGAAATGGCCCCATTGCCTCGCTGCAGCATCGGGTAACCCCGGTGCTGGATCTCGATGAACCCGTCAACGATGCCGTCGCTGTCTCGTTTGGCGCCCTTCAGCAAGTGATGGGCGCTGCCGTTGCTTTTGAGTGATCCGTAGACGAAAAGGCGCTTCAGAGCACCTGCACCACTTCACTCACTTCGGGGATCGACTCGCGCATCTTGCGTTCGATGCCCATCTTCAAGGTCATCGTGCTGCTGGGGCAGCTGCCGCAGGCTCCCTGCAGGCGCACCTTCACGATCGGGCCGTCCAGTTCCACCACTTCAACGTTGCCGCCGTCGGCCATCAGGAAGGGGCGCAGTTCATCCAGCACCTTCTCCACGTTCTCCAGCGTGAGGGCCATGGTTTCAGTGCTCATCGGGATGAACCAGACATCAAGGCTTCAAGGTTACGGAGCGGCCCCATAGGGTGACGAGAGCGGTTAACCCTCCAGCTCCGGTGCAGCACGACGGTTCGTTCAACCCCGAGGCCCGCTACGACGCCGTGCTGGTGGGCGCCGGAATCATGAGTGCCACTCTGGCGGCGCTGCTGCATGAACTGGACCCGCAGCTGCGGATTCTTCTGGTGGAGCGCCTAGAAGCGCCTGCCCTGGAGAGCAGCGCAGCGGTGAACAATGCCGGTACCGGTCATGCCGCCAACTGTGAGCTGAACTACACCCCGATGCAGGCGGATGGCACCGTCGCGACGGCCAAAGCGGTGGCCATCAATGCCTCGTTTGAACGCAGCCTGGAGTTCTGGAGCTCACTCCAAGAGCGGGGCGATCTCGACACCAGCAGCTTCCTCCACCAGGCTGCTCACATCAGCGCCGTGTGGACGCCGGAGAACATCGCCTTTTTGCGTCAACGCTTCAGCCAACTGAAAGACCTGCCGGCCTTTGCGCGGATGCGCTGGAGCGAAGACCAGAGCGAGCTCACCGAATGGATGCCCCTGGTGATGGCAGGCCGCGATCTCAAGCAGCCGGTGGCGGCCACCCGGATTGATCGGGGAACCGACGTGGATTTCGGCACCCTCACCCGGGCCTATCTGATGCCGTTGCAGCAGAGCGGAGCGCTCAGCGTGGAGTACGGCACCCAGGTGCACGACCTCAAACGCCTGCGTCGCAGCGACATGACCGAGGCCGACTGGCGCGTTGTGCTTACAGGCCCCTCGGGCAAAAAAGAAGTGCGTGCTCCTTTCGTTTTCCTCGGTGCCGGGGGTGGTGCTCTCCCGCTGCTGCAACGCTCCGGGATTCCGGAGGCGGCTGATTTCGCGGGCTTCCCGGTGAGCGGCCTCTGGTTGGTTTGCGGTGATGCTCAGCTGGCCGACCGTCAGCGGGCCAAGGTCTACGGCAAGGCGGCGGTGGGAGCTCCGCCGATGTCGGTGCCCCACCTCGACACCCGTTGGATCGATGGCAAGCGGTCGCTGCTGTTCGGCCCCTTTGCCGGCTTCAGCAGCAAGTTCCTCAAGCAGGGTTCCTTGCTGGATCTGCCTGCTTCCGTGCGGGCCACCAATTTGCTGCCGATGCTGCAGGTGGGGGCAACCAATTTCGAATTGGTGCAGTACCTGATCAATCAGCTGCGCCAGAGCCCAGCAGAGCGGCATGAGGCGCTGCAGCAGTTCATGCCCACCGCCCGTGCTGATGACTGGACTCTCTCGGTGGCGGGCCAGCGGGTGCAGATCATCAAACGCAGCAAGCAGGGCGGACGGCTGCAGTTGGGAACCGAGGTGGTGGCCTCCGGCGATGGCTCCCTGGCGGCGCTGCTGGGGGCCTCTCCGGGAGCGAGCACAGCGGTGACGATTATGTTGGAAGTGTTGCAGCGCTGCTTCAAGCAACGGCTCGACAGCGCCGCCTGGCAGCAACGGCTGCAAGCGCTGTTGCCCAGCATCCATGAAGATCCGCAGCAGGATCCGCAGGTGCTGAACCGGATGCGGGAACGCAGTGATGCCCTGCTGGGACTCAGTGCCTGAGCGTCATTCCCCCAGGTTCACCAACACCACTCCGGCGGTGATCAGGCCGATGCCGATCAACTGGGCTGGCTGCAGCATCTGGCTGTAGGCGAAGCGCCCCACCAGCACGATCACCACGGTGCCGATGCCGCTCCAGAGGGCATACGTAATCCCCAGAGGGATGCTCAGCACCACCTTGGAGAGCAGGGCCATCGCAAGGGCATAGGCGCTGAACACCAGCAGCGTGGGCAGTGGTCGGGTCATGCCTTCCGACAAGCGCAGGCAGGAGGTGCCGATCACCTCAGCGCTGATCGCCAGCAGCAGCAGGGTCCAGGGATTGCTCATGAGCACTGGTGCCGCTCCTTAGGATTGTGTCAACGACGCTTTCTGGACCCGAGACGGGATTCCGCCGCTGCATGACCGACGCCCCCGTCTCACGGATCCGCAACTTCTGCATCATTGCCCACATCGACCACGGCAAGTCGACCCTGGCCGACCGCTTGCTGCAGGACACGGGCACCGTGGCCAACCGGGACATGCAGGATCAGTTCCTGGACAACATGGATCTGGAACGGGAGCGGGGGATCACGATCAAGCTCCAGGCCGCCCGGATGAACTACACGGCGGCCGATGGGGAGGAGTACGTCCTCAACCTGATCGACACCCCTGGGCACGTCGACTTCTCCTATGAGGTGAGCCGCAGCCTTCAGGCCTGCGAAGGGGCCCTATTGGTGGTGGATGCCAGCCAGGGTGTGGAAGCCCAGACCCTGGCCAACGTGTATCTGGCGCTGGACAACGATCTCGAGATCATCCCGGTGCTCAACAAGATCGACCTGCCCGGTGCGGATCCGGATCGGATCAAGGAGGAAGTCGAGGCGATCATCGGCCTCGATTGCGACAACGCCATTCCTTGCTCGGCCAAGACCGGCATGGGTGTGCCCGAGATCCTGCAGGCCGTTGTGGATCGGGTGCCCCCGCCGAAGGATGCGGTGGAGGAACCAACCAAGGCCCTGATCTTCGACTCCTATTACGACCCCTACCGGGGCGTGATCGTCTATTTCCGGGTGATGACTGGCCGGATCAACTGCAAAGACAAAGTGCTGTTGATGGCCAGCAATAAGACCTATGAGCTCGATGAGATCGGGATCATGGCGCCGGATCAGAAGAAAGTGGATGAGCTCCACGCCGGTGAGGTCGGCTACCTGGCGGCGTCGATCAAGGCGGTGGCGGATGCCCGTGTGGGCGACACGATCACCCTGGTGAATACCCCGGCGGATGAGCCTTTGCCGGGCTACACCGAGGCCAAGCCGATGGTGTTCTGCGGCCTGTTCCCCACCGAGGCCGACCAGTACCCGGATCTGCGCGATGCGCTCGACAAGCTGCAGCTCTCCGATGCAGCACTGAAGTACGAGCCGGAAACCAGCAGCGCCATGGGCTTCGGCTTCCGCTGCGGCTTCCTCGGTCTGCTGCACATGGAGATCGTGCAGGAACGGCTCGAACGCGAGTACGACCTTGATCTGATCGTCACCGCGCCCTCGGTGATCTACAAGGTGAACATGATTGATGGCTCTGAGGTGATGGTGGACAACCCCGCCACACTTCCGGATCCACAGAAGCGCGAATCGATCGAAGAGCCCTACGTGCGCATGGAGATCTATGCGCCAAACGACTACAACGGCGCCTTGATGGGCCTGTGCCAGGAACGGCGCGGGGATTACATCGACATGAAATACATCACCACCGATCGGGTGACGTTGATCTACGAATTGCCGCTGGCCGAGGTGGTGACCGACTTCTTCGATCAGATGAAGACGCGCACCCAGGGCTATGCCTCGATGGAATACAGCCTGATTGGCTATCGCAAGAACCAGTTGGTGCGCCTGGATGTGCTGATCAACGGCGAGCGGGCCGATGCCCTCACCACGATCGTTCACCAAGACAAGGCCTACAACGTGGGCAAGGCCTTGGTGGAGAAACTCAAAGAACTGATTCCCCGCCAGCAGTTCAAGATTCCGATCCAGGCGTCGATCGGTAGCCGAATCATTGCCTCCACCAGCATCAGTGCCATCCGCAAGGATGTGCTTGCCAAGTGCTACGGCGGCGACATCTCACGAAAGAAGAAATTGCTGAAGAAGCAGGCCAAGGGCAAGAAGCGAATGAAGGCCATGGGCAAGGTGGATGTGCCCCAGGAGGCCTTCATGGCTGTGCTGAAGCTCAATGATGGAGGTGGGAGCTGATCCCCTCCCTCCATTCCCATTGGACGGATCAACTCACTTCGTCTTGCAGGCCACGGATGGCTTTGTCGCAGAGCGCGATGCTTTTTCGGGCCAATTGCTGGTCGTTGGCCAGCAGATGGTGCTGACCGATCAACAGCCCCACCGATGACGCCCCGGTGAAGCCGAGGAAGACCACCAGATAGGTGGCCAGCGATAGCGAGACGCCATCGCTTCATTCTTCCGCGGTTCGGGAGACAATGCATCTGCCTGAGGCCAACCTGCCCGTGACCCGCAGCCTCTCCACCCGTATGGCCCGTTGGGGCCTGGTGATTGTGGGGATTTACCTGCTGGTGGCCTTGATCACGCCCTTGTTGGTGAGTGCTGGCATTCTTCCGGATGCCAATGCCGGCCTGGAGAACCCGATCTACTCCGCTCCCAGCTGGGCCCATTGGTGCGGCACCGACCGGCTTGGCAGGGATGTGTGTGTGCGCACCATGGCCGGCAGTGGAGTGGCGCTTCAGGTGGTGTTCCTGGCGGTGGGTGTGGCCCTGCTGGTGGGTGTGCCTTTGGGCATGGTGAGTGGCTATTTCGGCGGCGCTGTCGATCGCCTGATGGTGCTGCTGATGGACACGCTCTACACGCTGCCGGTGTTGTTGCTTTCGGTGGTGTTGGCCTTTCTATTGGGAAAGGGCATTCCCAATGCCGCCGCCGCTCTCTGTGTGGTGTATGTGCCGCAGTATTTCCGCGTGGTGCGTAATCAAACCGCCCAGGTGAAGAGCGAGCTGTTTGTGGAGGCCGCCCAGAGCCTCGGGGCGGGGCCGCTCTGGATCCTGCGGCGCTACCTGTTCCGCAACGTGATCACCTCCGTGCCGGTGTTGCTCACCCTCAATGCCGCCGATGCGGTGCTGGTGCTGGGCGGATTGGGATTTCTCGGCCTGGGTCTGCCGGAGACCGTGCCCGAATGGGGTGGTGATCTCAACCTGGCTCTTGCCGCAGTGCCCACAGGGGTGTGGTGGACCGCGCTGTTCCCTGGGTTGGCGATGTTTGTGCTGGTGCTGGGGCTGTCTTTCCTTGGGGAAGGCATTGAGGCCTGGGTGAGCGGCGCAGAAGCCCGACCCGCGTCAGACTGATCCCATCGGCACGGGTGTGATGGCCTGGTGGATCAGCTTGCTGTTGCTGAGCATGGCCGCGCTGCTCTGGAAAAAGAGCTGCGACAGCACCGATGACGTGATCGCCTTGCTCGAGCGGATCCTGGCCACCACCTTGATGTTGGTGGTGGTGCTGGTCAGCCGAAATCTGCTGCTGGAAACGGCGGTGTTAATCGCCGCGGTTCAGTTGCCTGGAGTGCCGCGGCGACCGCGCTGATCTCAGGCTGGTTTCGGTGCCTTCACCTCACGGATCGAAATCCGGCAGGAGCTGGGGAAGATGGCATGGGCCGCTTCCACGGCATGGCTGAGATCGTCGGACTGGAGCATTTCTTCGCCCCATTCGTTGCCGCAGTGGTAGGTGACCGCGTACTGGTGCAGCTGTTTGTTGTCCATTGCTGACAATCCGCTGCTTTGGTTATGGCCCAGGGTTCATCTAGATACAAGTCTTCCCTTGGATCAGCAGCGCAGCTTCACAGTTCGCGGCAACTCCTCCATCAGCTCCCCCTCCTCACTCAAGGCGGGGTAGGCCCGTTCCTGCTCCCGGCACCAGCGGGCCACTTCGGGGTAGGACCACTCAAACAGCAACTGCTGGTACTGCTCCGGCTTCAGGCCTTCGCCCTGGGTTGGAGCGAGTCCGGCCACCTGGCGTTGGCGCAGCGCTTCAAACAGCAGGGTCGCGGTGGCCACTGACACGTTCAGGGACTGCACCATGCCGCGCATCGGGATGAACAGCGCTTCATCCATCAGGTCCCGGGCTTGATCGGTCAGCCCCCATTTCTCGGCCCCGAGTACGAAGGCGGTGGGCCCGGTGAAGTCGCACTCCCGGTAGTCCTTGGCATCCACCCCGAGATGGGTCCCGTAGAGCCGGAACCCTTTCGCTTTGAGATGGCGGATGGCGGTTTCGGTGTCGGGATGGTCGTGCAGAGGCACCCATTTCTGACTGCCCTGGGCCGTGCTGTTGAACGTGCGTGGTCGCCCGTCAAAACTCACCGCGTGGGCTTCCAGCGCCCCGACGGCATCACAGCTGCGCAGGATGGCGGAGAGGTTGTGCGGTTTCTCCACGTGTTCGAGCAGCACCGTGAGATCCGTCATGCGGTGGTTGAGCACGGATTTCAGCCGCTCAAACCGTCGCGGCAGCAGGGGCATGGGCGGTCAGTCGGGAGAGAGCAACAGGTGGGGTCCTTCCATGCTGTGGGGTCTGGAACGACAATCAAGAAGTCAGCGCTTCCGTCGCCATCCAGATCCCGCCCAAGGATCCCTCCGTTGAACCGTACGTCTCCGGCGTCACGTTTGATCAGCGTGTCTGGAGCCAGGTGGCTCGTATTCCCTACGGTCGGTTGGCGACCTACGGCCAGATCGCTGATTTGATCGGTGCCTTTGGTTGTGCGCGTCAGGTGGGTTGGGCCTTGCGGCGGCTCAAGCTCCCATCCAGCGTTCCCTGGCACCGCGTGGTGAACGCTCAGGGCCGGATTTCGATGAGCCTCAGCCGCGAAGGCAGTGACTGGATCCAGCGGGATCTTCTGCTGGCTGAGGGCATTCCGGTGGATGAGGACGGACGCTTGCCGCTGCGTCAGTTCCTCTGGCACCCGGACGCCCATGCTGGGGACTGATGCGTGTCGCTCTTGTCTGATTCGGCTCCGATTGGACTGCTGCCGCGCCGTCTCGCCTGGGATGTGTTGCAGGCGGTGGCGGCAGGGGCCTATGCCGATGTGGCGTTGGAGCGGGTGCTGCGGGAGCGGGACCTCAAGCCTTCGGATCGGGGTTTGGTCACGGAGCTGGCCTATGGCGCGATCCGCCAACGGTGCACCCTCGATGCCTGGCTGGATCTGCTGGGCAAGGTGCCTGCCGCCAAGCAACCGCCCAAGCTGCGCTGGCTGTTGCATGTGGGTCTCTATCAACTGCTGTTGATGGAGCGGATTCCAGATTCAGCAGCGGTGAACACTGCCGTGGAGTTGGCCAAAGCCAGCAAGGGATTGGCCCGACTGGCCCCTGTGGTGAATGGGGTTCTGCGGGCGGCGCTGCGGGCGCGGGAGGCCGGCGAAACCCTGCCACTGCCCAACGATCTGCCGGCTCAGCTGGCCCAGACCCATTCCCTGCCGGATTGGTTCACCCAGTTGTTGATCGAGTGGCGCGGGGCAGAGGGGGCTGCGGCGGTGGCCAGCGCCTGCAACCGTGTGCCAGATCTGGATTTGCGGGTGAACCGGTTGCGATCGAGCCCTGCGCAGTTGCAGCAGGATCTGGCCGCGGCTGGCATCAGCAGTGAGCCCATCGTTGGTTGTCCTGACGGCCTGCGCATCTCAGGCCACAGCGGCGATCTGCGCCACTGGCCGGGTTATGCCGAGGGCCATTGGTGTGTGCAGGATTGTTCGGCGCAATCGATTGCACCTCTGCTCGATCCCCAGCCGGGAGATCGCATCCTCGATGCCTGCGCGGCTCCGGGGGGCAAAGCCACGCATGTGGCGGAGTTGGTGGGAGATCAGGCGGAGATCTGGGCTGTGGACCGTTCAGCCGGACGGCTGAAGCGCGTTGCGGCCAATGCCGCCCGGCTGGGCCTCGCCTCCATCAATGCCCTGGCTGCGGATGCTGCCAATCTTTTGAAGCAGCGCCCCCAATGGCGTGAATCCTTTCATCGGATCCTGATCGATGCCCCCTGCTCAGGGCTGGGAACCCTGGCCCGTCACCCCGATGCCCGTTGGCGGGTGACGCCCCAATCCATTCGTGGCCTTTTGCCCCAACAACAAGCTCTCCTGGACGGGCTTGTGCCGTTGTTGGCACCCCAAGGCGTGTTGGTGTACGCCACCTGCACCATTCATCCTGATGAGAATCAGAAACAGGTCCAGGCTTTGTTGAAGCGACATCCATCGCTCTGCCTGGAGCAGGAGAGCCAGCTCTGGCCGGATCAAGCCAGCGGGGGAGATGGGTTCTATTCGGCTGTGCTGCAGAGGGTTTAGGACTTTGGATTAATCCCGGGTCCAGCGACGTCCCTGGCGATCGACGCTTCTGCCTGGCGAGCTCTCTCTCCAGAGATAGGGGGTCTGGCGAGGCGGAGGCGTCAAGGGCGTGAGCGCGGGCAGCTCGGTTTGACCCATCGGTTGAGCTCCATCAGGATCGCCGCTGCCATTCCCCTTCTCCTGCTCTGGTTTGGTCTTCGGTGGCTTGGCGATCGTTTTCGGGTCGACAGCCAAGCGCACTTTGCGTTTCAGCTTGGGTTTGTCGGGGAAGTTTCGGACGGGGATCTCGTCCTTGATCTGGAGCATGAACTGTCGCCAAGCCCATGCCGCCTCGCCGCTGGTGCTCTTGGTGGCGCGGTCGTCGTCGTATCCGAACCAGACTCCTGTTGTGAGCTGAGGAATCGAGCCGATGAACCAGAGATCACGGGTGTTCTCTGAAGTTCCCGTTTTGCCGGCCACCTGGCGATCATCGAGTTTGGCGGCGATGCCGGTGCCGCCGGTTACCACCCGCTGCAGCATCCAGTTCATGGTGTCCGCCACATCACTATCAATCGCTCGCTTGCCTCGGTTGTCGCTCAGGCGCCGGCTCCAAAGCAGTTCATTCTTCGGCCCTCGGATCTCCTCAAAGGGGCTGGGTGAGAAGAACACGCCGCGGTTGGCCATGCCGGCATAGGCGGCGGTCATGTCGAGGATGGTTTGCTCGTAGGCCCCGATGGCCATGGGGTAGTACTTGCCGAGAGGCCGATCGGTGCCGATGTTGAAGTTGTTGGCAACCTCAATGACGGCATCAAATCCAACGATGTCCTGCAGTTGAACCGCCACCGTGTTGAGTGAGTTCTTGAGAGCATCAGCCAGGGAGATGTTGCCGTAGTACTTGTTGCCAAAGTTTTTGGGGCAGTAGCCGTTCCAGCACCGCTTGGCATCAAACACTTTGGTTTCGGGCTTCATGCCCCGATCAATGGCTGCGGCGTAGGGAAACAGCTTGAAGGTTGAGCCCGGAGAACGCAGCGCCAGGATGGTGCGGTTGAACTGGCTCTTGGAGAAATCCTTGCCGCCCACCATCACCCGCACCAGTCCGTTGCCGGGATCGATCGAAACCATCGCACCTTCCGTGTCGAAGGGGGCATTGGCTCGAATCACCTGCTGAGCTTTCTTTTGCCAGTCGAGATTCAGGCTGGTGCGCACCTTGACCCCACCCACCTCCAGTTGTTCGGGCGTTAAGAATTTGGGCAGCTCCTGGGCAATCCAGGTGGTGAAGTAAGGCGCTGAACTGTTGAAGTACTTGGGTGTTGCGGGCTTCAGGGCGAGGGGGCTGTTGCGACCGCGCTCTGCCTCGCTGGCGGAGATGAATCCGGCCTGGGCCATGCGGTCCAGAACGATCGAGCGCTGTTCCTTGGCCAGATCCGGGTTCACCAGGGGTGAATAAATCGATGGAGCTGGCGGCAGCCCAGCGATCATGGCTGCCTCAGGAACCGTGAGCTGCTCCGGGGTTTTGGAGAAGTAGATCCAGGCCGCATCGGCAACGCCATAGGCGCCGGACCCCAGGTAGACGTAGTTGAGGTACTGCTCGAGGATCTGCTGCTTGCTCAGCTGGCGCTCCAGCTTCATGGCCAGAGCCGCTTCCTTGAGTTTGCGGGTGATGGTGCGGTCTTGGCTCAAAAAGACGGTTCGAGCCAGCTGCTGGGTGATGGTGCTTGCTCCTTCCCGAACCGCGCCTTGGCGGACATTGGTGACGATGGCCCTGGCGATGCCCCAGCCATCCACACCGTCGTGCTGGTAGAAGCGACGGTCTTCGGCGGCGATGAACGCCTCAGCCACCGTTGGCGGCATCGCACCGGGCTTCACCTTCTCCCGCGTGGCTGGCCCCAGCTTCTGGATCACCTTGCCGTTGGTGGAGAGCAGGGTGATCGTTCCCGGCCGATTGAAACTGGCAATCCCACGGGCATCAGGCAGCGTGGCATCCACCAGTTCCGTCAGGGCTCGCATGCTTACAGCAGCGCCCACGCCCACTGCAGCTGCTGTACCAGCGATCAGTGCCCAGTGCAGGCGGGAACGGTTCACATCACCTGGGTTAAGGGGCTGTGGCCCACGGCCAGAGCGGTTACCAACATGCCGAGCACCAGGAAGGGCTGAGCACTGGCCTGATATTTCACGTCAAAAGCCACCGGGTCTCGCAGCAACCAGATGTCCTGGAAGGTGATCTGGGGAACGATCAAGAGAACCAGTAGAACCGCTGCAAAATGCTGGCCGATCCCGATCAAGACGGCAACCATGGCCAGCTGAAAAACATCGATCATCGCTGCGCTGATCCAACTGGCGCGTTTGATGCCGAACACCACCGGCAACGATTCAAGCCCGAGTTCACGGTCCCCCTCAACGCTCTTGAAATCGTTGACGACAGCGATGCCAAGACCCGCAAGGCTGTAAGCCAGGGTGAGCAGTGCAGTGCCCCAGGTCAGCTGCCCAAACAGGGCCTGGCCGGCCCACCAGGGCAGAGCGATGTAGCTGGCGCCTAGGGCGTAGTTTCCCAGCCAACCGTTTTGCTTCAGCTTCAGCGGAGGAGCTGAATAGATGTAGCTCACAAACGAGCCACCCAACGCCAGAAGAAACACCACAGGCGTGGTGTGGCCGGCCCAGCGGTCGAGTCCGTAGGACACGCCCAAACCAGCGAGCAGCAGCACCCAGATCTGCAGCTTCACCTGGCCCAGTGGAATCGCTCCCGACGGGATTGGCCGGTACGGCTCGTTGATCGCGTCGATCTCTCGGTCGTAGTAGTCGTTGATGGTCTGGGTGAAGCCCGCCAACAAGGGGCCGCTCATCAACATGCAGGCGAAGGCAGCGAGCACGTGATCCACACGCCACTCGTAGTTGCCGCTGGCTGCAGCACCACAGACCACCCCCCAGATCAAGGGGATCCAGGTGACCGGTTTCATAAGCTGCAGCCGCAGCTTCCAGATGTTGGTGGTGCCTGAGGCACCTTTCATCCCAAGCAGCTGACGCGCGTCGCTCACAGAGACAGTCCTCAGGCGGCGGCGATTTCGTCTTCGAAGAACCAGCTGGTGGAGCCATCGCTGAGCTCAACAACCACACCGATTCCTTTGCCGTCGACGGTGCGGAAATCCTTCACCGTGCCGTTGGCGTCCTTCTTCAGAAGGTCAACCATGGCCTGGGGAATGCGATCACGCACGCGGGTCACGCGAACCTTGGAGCCGATCGAAATGGCGTCAGCCTGGGACATGGCCTGCGAGGCTTGGAGAGTGGCGCAACCCTAACAGTCGCTTTTGCGCCGAATCGATGGTTGCTCTGCGTCTGATTCCTTGCCTGGATGTCGCCCGGGGACGGGTGGTGAAAGGTGTCAATTTCGTTGGCCTGCGCGATGCCGGCGATCCAGTGGAGCTGGCTTGCCGTTACAGCCGGGCAGGGGCGGATGAACTCGTTTTCCTCGACATCGCAGCCAGCCATGAGGGGCGCGGCACCCTGATCGACATGGTGCGTCGCACAGCTGAATCGGTCACGATTCCTTTCACGGTTGGCGGCGGCATCAGCACCGTTGAGGGAATCACCGAGTTGTTGCGTGCCGGTGCCGACAAGGTGAGCCTCAACTCCTCCGCGGTGCGGCGGCCTGAGCTGGTGCGAGAGGGGGCCGATCAGTTCGGCTGCCAGTGCATCGTCGTGGCCATTGATGCCCGTCGTCGCGATGCCGGCGGCTGGGATGTGTACGTGAAGGGAGGCCGCGAGAACACGGGCCTCGATGTTGTGGAGTGGGCCCAGCGGGTGGCTGGCCTCGGGGCTGGAGAGATCCTGCTCACCTCCATGGATGGTGATGGCACCCAGGCTGGATACGACCTCGCCCTGACCAGGACCGTGGCCGATGCGGTTCCCATCCCGGTAATCGCCTCCGGTGGTGCGGGTTGCCTGGATCACATCGCTGAGGCGTTGGACGTGGGCCCTGAGGGAGGCCATGCTTCCGCAGCCTTGCTGGCCTCGTTGCTGCACGACGGTGTTCTCACCGTGGAACAGATCAAGCAAGATCTGCTTTCCCGTGGCCTGACGATTCGTCCATGAAGCCTGGTGATCCTGCGGCGGTGGAACAGCTGTTTGACGCTGTCGCTCCCCGCTACGACCGCCTCAACGATGTGCTCAGTTTCGGGTTGCATCGCCAGTGGAAACGTCAGTTGGTGCGCGCCCTCAAGCCTGTGGCTGGCGAGCATTGGCTGGATCTGTGCTGCGGAACGGGGGACCTGGCCTTGGAACTGGGGCGATGTGTTCGCCCCGCTGGTGCTGTCACTGGTCTCGATGCCGCCGCTGCTCCGCTTGAGCGCGCCCGCCAGCGCCAGCGCCAGCAGCCCTGGTTGCCGGTGACCTTCCAGCAAGGGGATGCTCTGCAAACCGGCTTGCCCACTGCCTGCGTGGATGGTGCGGTGATGGCCTACGGATTGCGCAATCTGGCTGACCCCCTGCAGGGGCTGAAGGAACTGCGCCGGCTGTTGAAGCCCGGCGGGCGTGCTGGGGTGCTGGACTTCAACCGTCTGCCCCAAAGCGGCGCGGCGGCTGCTTTTCAGCGCTTCTATCTGCGTCGCCTGGTGGTGCCCGCTGCCGCCTCTGTGGGCTTACGGGAGGAATACGCCTACCTGGAGAAAAGCCTGGAGCGCTTTCCTGCGGGGCCTGAACAGGAGCGGCTGGCACGGCAGGCGGGATTTGCCGAAGTGAACCACCGCTCGCTCGTGGCCGGGCAGATGGGCGTTTTGATCCTTAGGGCATGAATCTTCACCTGCGTCGCTTGCGACACACCCCGCTACTGACGTAGGAAAGCTGAAGAGAACGTTAAGGGGAGGTTCCGGTTTGGCGTTTCCGCTGCCGAAGCTGCTGCCCCGCATTGAAGAGCTGCTTCAGGAAGTGCAGTGGCTGGATGGCCTGATCCTGATCACCGACTCCGACCGCGCCTGTTTCGTCTCCTTCTCGCAGGTGGATCCACTGTTGCGTCGCCTGCGCCAGCGCCCCAAGGGCCCTGAGGTCGCTGAAAAGCTGTGCATGTCCTTGCTGGATTGCCATGGCAAGGGCGGTGCAAAGCCGGTCCTGGTCTTTCAGGGGGATGGCAGTTTCTGGCTCGGAATGATTGGTCCCAGCGGCAACAATCCGCATCGCCATCACGCCATCGCGCACCTGCACCGTTGCCTGGCTTTGGAGGGCTGACCGGCCACTGGGCAGAATCGGAACCCAGGACGCCCCGGCCCAGTGCATTTTCAGGACATCATCAGCACGCTCAACCGGTTCTGGGCAGACCAGGGATGTCTGTTGCTGCAGCCCTACGACACCGAAAAGGGTGCCGGCACCATGAGCCCCCACACGGTGCTCCGGGCCATCGGCCCGGAGCCCTGGGCCGTGGCCTATCCCGAACCCTGCCGTCGCCCCACCGATGGCCGTTATGGCGACAACCCCAACCGGGCCCAGCACTATTTCCAGTACCAGGTGCTGATCAAGCCATCCCCAGATGGCATCCAGGAGACCTACCTGGCGTCATTGGAGGCGTTGGGCATCAAGGCCGCTGACCACGACATCCGTTTCGTCGAAGACAACTGGGAGTCCCCAACCCTCGGTGCCTGGGGTGTGGGCTGGGAAGTGTGGCTCGACGGCATGGAGGTGACCCAGTTCACCTATTTCCAGCAATGCGGCGGCATCGATTGCAAGCCCGTTTCGATTGAGATCACCTACGGGCTCGAGCGGCTGGCGATGTATCTCCAAGACGTGGAAAGCATCTGGGACCTCAGCTGGAATAGCGAGCGCAGTTACGGCGAGATCTGGCTGCCGTTTGAAAAGGGGCAGTGCCACTTCAACTTTGAGGCCTCCAATCCCGAGCGGCTCAAGCAGTTGTTCGCCATCTATGAAGCGGAAGCGGCAGATCTGATCGAGAAGCAGCTGCCGGCACCGGCCTTGGATTTCGTTCTGAAGTGCAGCCACACCTTCAACCTGCTGGAGGCCCGTGGCGTGATTTCCGTGACGGAGCGCACCGCCACCATCGGTCGGATCCGCAACCTGGCCCGCAAGGTGGCCGAGGCCTGGCTGGCGGAACGGGAAGCCCTTGGTTTCCCGCTCTTGAAAGGGGGAACTCTCGAGACAGCGGCCTGAGGTTTCTGCGTCGACGTCGTTCTGCTGATGCCATTGCCCTCTGTCTCCTGGCGCTCCTTGTGCTTCGAGGGGTGTTGTGGGGGGTGCCGACGCCGAGCCGAGCCGCTCCATCTCTCCTGATCCAGACGCCACCGGCGACCGTGGCGATCAGCGGGCGCTTGCTTGCCGATGTGCGCCGTTATTCCTTGGGGGTGTTTCGGTCTGTTGGAGGTGGATCGGATCGATGCTCGTCGGGTCGACGAGCGAACCGAGCTGCAGTTGCCTGAGTGCCCTGCACCCCTGTTGCAGGGCTGGCGTGTCCAGGCCACGGGGGTGCTGAGGCGTCCGCTGCCAGCGGTACACCCGCTGTTGCCGGGATCGGCAGAACGTCTAGCCCGCCAAGGCAGTTGGAGTCAGCTGCGGGCCGAGAGCATCGAAGTGCTGCAGCGTCCATGGAAGCCGTTGGCTGATCTGCGGCGCGATGTTGCACAACGGCTGCAACAGGCCGTGGGGCCGCGGCGGGGCGGTTTCCTGGCTGCTCTGGTGCTGGGCAGCGCCCAGGTGCAGCTCCCGGAAGACATCCGAGCGGCGTTCCGCATGGCCGGCTTGTCCCATGCCCTGGCGGCATCGGGTTTTCACCTCTCCGTACTGCTCGGCAGTGCGCTGATGCTGGCCCGCCGCTGGCTCGCCATAGCGGGCGTGCCGCTCTGGTGAGCACCCATGGCGATGCGCGCAGTTGCCGAATGGCCAAGAGACTCGCCGCCGTGCACGGCCACGCCCGTCTGGACTGGGTGAGGCTTTTGGATCCTGTGGCCACAGACGTGCTGGCCTGCTGGCAAGCGCTGGCATACCGCGTTGTGGCTCCTCAGCAAGCCCATGCTCCCATCGCCATCGGCCAGGTGCTTCGGAGTGATGGCCTATCGGTGCAGCGCCACCAGCATCGTTATGCAGCACTGGTGATTCGAGTGGGGCATCAGCGCTCGCATCTGTTTCTAAGCCCTCAGGTCTTGTGGGCACTGCAGCATCGGCGGCGATCAGAACCCCTGCAGTTGATCACCGGAATATGGCTGGGCTTCAAGCCTTCCGCACTGCAGCGCCGTTGGCTTCTGAAGACTGGAGCGGGTGCTCGGTTCGTCGGCCTTTAAACTTCGGGAACGCCTGAAGGCGTTTGGAGAGGTGGCAGAGTCCGGTTGATCGCGCACGACTCGAAATCGTGTAGGGGTAACACCCTCGTGGGTTCGAATCCCACCCTCTCCGTTCTGAGTAAGTCTTGAAAGGTATTTGTCCAGCCCTTTTTTGCTAGCGGCACTCCCTGCCGCTTTTTATTGATTGCGGGCAACCGAACCCTGATCGGTCAGCACTGCCAGTGCCGCCGGTTCTGCCGCTCCTCACGGGAGAACACCTGGAGGAGGTTGGTGGGGAGAAGAACGACGGGACGGGACCTCTGGGGTATTAATGGCACTCCAGGGTCTTTTTATTCCCTTGGTGATTCCCCAGCTGCTTTGGCAAGGTTTTTTGTGTGAGATGACCTGAGCCTGCGTCAGACCTTAGGGATCACGTATTGAAAGTTAGAGGGAGATGAGCGCAAAGAACGGCTACTTGCAACTGGCTTTGATGAAGGAAGAGCTCTGTAATCGGGGCTCTTCTGTAATTACCATTTCCTCTATGAAATAGAGATCAAAAATACTATGGATGAAAAAAATTTCAGTTCAGATATCTAAAGAAATCGCGTCATAGTGTGAACGTCAGCCTCATAGGTATTTTGACTGCGATCAATTTCAATATGAAAATCGCTCTCATTATTGTTCCAATAGCTCCTTCTCTCAACCATTCTATTAATAATCTCACATTGAGGTTAAATCAAAATTAACTGCAAATTCAGGGTCGCCAGATGCATTGCAAGCATGTGCTGCTTACAACAACATTAATCTTTGACATTACTTTCAAATGTTGCGTTTGGGCCCTCATTTGAGCTTATTGCCATGCTGTGCAGCTTCGGCAAGTGTCTTCTTTCACCAGATCTAAAAAATATAATGCGAATCGTCGGCTATGATAAAGAGAGTTATCTGACGATTTCTTTCTTCCTGCGAATGCATTCATTTTCGTAAGCAATGAATAAATATAATTTCGGCAAGAATTTGTTGTTCGCTGGCTGTTTCCTTTTGCCTACGTCGGGTTATATTGGGCCTTTTTTAATCCTTTTGGCTTGCATCTGCGGTTCGTCTTTGCAAGGATTTAAAGCTTTATTTGTGAAAAAGATGTATCCTCTGTATTTATTGTCTGTATTGATATTGATATCTGCATTCGCTAGTCCTTTTGGCCTGCAATCTTGTGGTGGGATCTTCAACTGGCTCCCTTTCTTTTGGCTCTTTTGGTCCTTGTCTGTATACCTGCGAGATAAAAATAATATCAAGTGTGTTGCTATGAGCTTGGTTTATGGGACGATTCCAGTTCTGATAATTGGGTTTTCCCAATTGATATTTGGATTTAACGAATCGCTAAGAGTCTTTGGTAGTTTTATCGTATGGCATCTCTTTGATAATGGCGAATTTACAGGAGTGTTTTACAACAGAAACATATGCGCTGCATGGTTAGCCGCCAGTTTCCCCTTTTTTGTTGCTGCAATTCGTGCTGAGACTCATTCAAATGAGAATACTTCGAAGAGTTTTGTCGCTTCGCTCGCCCTGTTTTCAGTCTCTCTTGCTATGATATTGTCTAATTCTAGAAACGCTATTGGGTCGTTAATTTTTGGGACATTAGGTATGATTGCCGATATTTTTTCGGTAAATCAATCGATTAGTGGCTTCAAATTTTCTAGATCTAGTGTCACATTGTTTGTGATCGCGGTTGTTTCCTCTTTTGGTATTTACCTTGGCTTGGTGCATCCAGCTTTAGATGCCCTTGGTCAATTCTTCACTGATGAATACCGCTTAGAGATATGGAGATTTGGGGTTCTTGTCGCATCTAAAAACTTTTTAGTAGGTTCCGGTCCTGGTGGTTTTATAGGCTATGTTTCTCTTCTTTCACCTTTCGATAAGCCATTTTATCACGTTCATTCTCTGCCGTTAGACCTTTGGCTGAGTTATGGATTTGTTGCGTTGGCTGTATTTTTGGTTTATGTTTTTGTTTGGCTCTTTATAGCTATACGTTCTGGCATGTTGCAAGAAAGTCTTTTCAGTAAGGCCTGGGTAATATCGTTTTTATTGTTAATTATTGTTCATGTCACGGACTTGCCTTACCTAGATGCAAGAATTAATTTAGTTGGCTGGATTCTTTTTGCAGGAATTGTTTCTTGTGCGGAGTCTTCTGCCTTGGCGTCCGCTGAGTCTTCTAATGATGCTTTCGATTGATATTGATTTACGGTTAATTGACGCGTGCTGTATAAGCTGAGTTGTTTGTCTCTCTGGCTATATGGAGGCTTATGCAAATTTTTTATTGAAGATATTTTCTTTTGCTTAGGAATGAAACAAAAGCACTAATCCATATTTTACCTGATGGAATTCTCGCTCCTCGCGGCTGAGATCCAGTCCTAGCTTTAGTCCCTCTTTAAGTGCATCTTCGAATGGTGGTGTTGGTGGCGGAGCGTTGTCAATGCATAGCGCTGCAATTCCGACGGCTGTTGCATGCCACCGGAATCGGTTTGTCGTTCCGATGTCCGGTTCGGTCAACGCCTCCTCAAGGAGGATGTTGATGGTGATGTTTGTGCTGGACATGCTCCCAGCATCGTGAGCTGAGCTTTCTGATGCAATGAGCTGAGAGAGTTTGTTGCGTTTGCGGCAATTTGGATCAACGCCCCTGCCTTTGGGCGACTCTTCTCTAGCTCACGGCTCAACCTAATACTTTTGTGTTGTAGTAGAGCTTGTTGATTATTTAGCTGCTAAGGCGAGCTCAGTTATTGCCATAGTCATAAGCCACAAGACTTCAAGTCGGCTTGATGCCTTTAGAACAGCTCTAACCAGCTGCGCATTTGCAGTTGGTTGGCCGGCCCCAAGCACAGGTTTCTGCACCAAGCGCTCTCCATACCTGTTCTCGCCTCCAAGTTGGATCCCGATGCAGTGGGCGTAGATCGCTTCTGAACGACCTGCATTGGGGGATGGATCCGCAGAGCCATCCCGCTCTGCCTCCTGCACCCGTTGCACCCAATGCGACCAGGGTGGGCAGACCAGGGGCAGCGTCAGCATGACCATCCGGCAGGGCAGCCAGGTGAGCAGATCGTCGAGGCGTGCGCCGGCTGTCCCCAACCAGCGCAGCCGGCCGCTGCGGTACCCAAGCATGGAATCCAGCGTGCTGCTGGCCTTGAAGCCCCAGGCCAGTGCCAGCGGACCAGGGCCAGAGGGCAGGACCATCCACAGCAGGGCACCGATTCCCATCCAGAACAGCGGTGCGAAGACGCCATCCACGGCATTCTCTGAGGCTGTTTCAGCTACGGCTCTGAGCAGTCCCGTGCGATCCAGACTCTGAACGTCGCGTCCAACGATCCAGCTCAAGTTCTGTCGGGCTGGTTCGAGATCCCCCTCCGTTGCTGAGGGCAGTGCATCCACTACGGCGAGCACACTGTCCTTGAGGCTGCGAGCCGCCAGAGCGCTGGCGAGGCTCAGGGTCAGTACCGGAATGCTGAGCCATCCCCATGGGGAGGGAAGCCATAGCAGCCGCTCCAGACACCAGCCTGTCAGAACGCTGCCAAGCACAAGGATCAGGGTGATCAAGCCTCCCCCGATCCGCAGCTTGATCGGATGGTCTCCCGCCCATCGCTCGACCCATTGGCGCAACTGCTGAATGCTCCACCCCATAACCACCACGGGGTGGAGCCACCGGCGCGGGTCACCGATCAGCCGATCAAGCACGGCTGCCCCGATCACCAGCAGGCCTCCCAACGCTTCTGAACTCATGGGAGGGGCGTGACCAGAAACCAACAAAAATCCCCGCTCTGCACCGTAATGGCAACAGAGCGGGGGGTGAGCTGAGTGATGGTGTCTGATGTCACCAGCTGTTCAGCGCTTGCGCTGGATCAGGCGTCCTTCAGCCAGCTGAACATCGAGCGCAGGCCTTTGCCCACTTTCTCGATCGGATGCTGTGAATCACGGTCACGCACCTTTTTCATCTCTGGCTTGCCGGCTTCGCATTCGGCCACGAAGTTCCTGGCGAAGGTGCCGTCCTGGATGTCTGCCAGAACGCGCTTCATCTCGGCCTTGGTGTCGGCGGTGATCAGACGGGGGCCGCTTACGTAGTCGCCGTACTCCGCGGTGTTGGAGATTGAATCGCGCATGGAGGTCAGTCCTCCCTTCACCATCAGATCCACAATCAGCTTCACTTCGTGCAGGCACTCGAAGTAAGCCAATTCGGGCTGGTAGCCCGCTTCCACTAGGGTCTCGAAACCAGCCTTCACGAGTTCAGACAGACCGCCACACAGCACAGCCTGTTCACCGAACAGGTCGGTTTCGGTCTCTTCCTTGAAGTTGGTCTCCAGAATGCCGGCACGGGTGCCACCGATTCCCTTGGCGTAGGCCATCGCCATGCCGCGGGCGTTGCCGGAGGCGTCCTGTTCGATGGCGAACAAGGCGGGCACGCCCTGGCCGTTTTGGTACTCCCAACGCACGGTGTGGCCAGGGCCCTTCGGGGCAATCATCACCACATCCACATCGGCGGGGGGCTTGATCAGCTCGAAACGGATGTTGAAGCCGTGGGCGAAGCTGAGCACCTTGCCTGCACTCAGGTGGGGTGCGATTTCCTTCTCGTAGACGTCCTTCTGGAATTCGTCGGGCAGCAAGACCATGATCCAGTCGGCCTTGGCTGAGGCATCGGCCACGCTCAGCACTTCAAGGCCGTCCGCCTTGGCTTTCTCGGCGGAGCGGCTGCCGTCATAGAGGCCCACCACCACATTCACGCCTGAATCCTTCAGGTTCAGAGCGTGGGCATGACCCTGGGAGCCATAACCAATGATGGCCACGGTCTTGCCGTTCAGCAGACCGAGATCGGCGTCGGAGTCGTAAAAGAGCTGGGCCATCCGGGGCGGGCTTGCGGAACACTGCAGTGGACGAGCTTACGCAGCGGCCTGCCCCGTTCGGTTCAGGCCTCGTTCGGATGGGAGATGACGCGGTCGATCAGGCCGTATTCCTTGGCTTCTTCGGCGCTGAGGAAGTAGTCCCGGTCGGTGTCCTTCTCGATCTTCTCGAAGCTCTGGCCACTCATGTCGGCCAGGGAGCGGTTCAGCATCTCCTTCATCCGCAGGATTTCCCGTGCTTCGATTTCGATGTCACTGGCCTGGCGACGGCTGGTGCCGCCCAGGGGCTGGTGAATCATGATCCGGCTGTGGGGCAGGGCGACCCGCTTGCCCTTGGTGCCAGCGGCGAGGAGGAAGGCGCCCATGGAGGCAGCAAGGCCAACGCAGATGGTCACCACCTCGCTCTTGACGTACTGGATCGTGTCGTAGATCGCCAGTCCAGCCGTGACGGAGCCGCCGGGGGAGTTGATGTACAGGTAGATCGGCTTGCTGCTGTCTTCCGAGTCCAGATAGAGCATCTGGGCAACCAGGCTGTTGGCGATGCCGTCATTGACCTCAGAGCCAAGGAAGAGGATCCTCTCCACCCCGAGACGGGTGTAGATGTCGACCCAGCGCTCCATCTGGCTGCCGGGCAGGCGGTAGGGAACGCTGGGGGTACCGATCGGCATGGTTCAGAACGTTGATGAAGGAAGGGCAGGAGGGTTGGGTCTGATGCCGTCGGTCAGACGGGGGGATTGCCAGGCAGGTCCTTGCGGCTGCTGAGCACGCGGTCGATCAGTCCGTACTCAACGGCTTGTTGAGGGGTGAGGTAGCTCATCCGGTCGGAGTCCTTGCTCAGCTCCTCCACAGAACGACCTGTGTTGGTGGAGAGGATCTCGAGCATCGCCTGCTTGTTGTGCAGCACTTCTTTGGCCCGGATCTGGATGTCCGTCGCCTGGCCGCGGGCGCCGCTGCGGGGCTGGTGCAGAACGATGGAGGAGTGAGGTAACGCGGCCCGTTGACCTTTGGTCCCTGCCGAAAGAATTACTGCCGCGGTGCCCATGGCCTGGCCGATGCAGATGGTGTGCACCGGAGGCTTCACGTAGCGAAGGGTGTCGCAGATGGCGAAGGCTTCGGTTTCGAATCCAATGGCATCACCCGAGTACCAGCTGGTGCCTGTGGAGTTGATATAGAAGTAGATCGGCTTCTCTGGGTTGTCGAACTCCAGATAAAGCAGCTGAGCAATGATCAGCTCAGTCACATCGATGCCCATCTGACGCTTGGCGTCGTCGTCAGAGAAAAGGGGCAAGCCCAGGTAGACGATTCGCTCCTTGAGCAGGAGTGAGGGAAGGTCAGGAGGTGGTGTGCGCATCACGGCGCTGTCGCCGTAGTACGGGGCCGAAGTTGTCATCTCCACCATCGCGGTGGAGCGAGCCTAGCCGGGGTCAGCGGGCTTGCGGTTGCTGGTTTTGGCCGGTTTTCCCTGACTTTTCGATTTGGATGAGGGCTTGGTGTCCGTTGATGCATCGTTCTCGTCCAACCGTGCAAACACCATCCGGCCGGTTGGGGTTTGCAGGGCACCGGTCACCACCACAGGTTTGCGTTGGCCGATCAGCGATTTCGCCTCGTTGACCACCACCATCGTTCCGTCATCGAGGTAGCCGACACCCTGGCTGTCCTCCTTGCCCTCTCGCACGATCTTGAGTTTGAGCTCGTCGCCGGGTTGCACTTCAGGCCGCAACGCGATCACCAGCTCACTCAGATTCATCACCTTCAGGTCTTTGACCTGGGCCACCTGCGCGAGGTTGAAGTCTGCGGTCACCAGCGTGCCGCCGGTGTCAGATGCCAACTGCAGCAATCGGTCGTCCGTTCCCTTGCCGTCGTAACGGGTGCTGTTGATCACCAACCGCCGCCCGTAGGTTTCCCGCAGATCCTTCAGAAGCTTCAGGCCACGTCGGCCCTTGGCCCGCTTTTCGATGTTGGTGGAATCCGACAGCTGCTGCATCTCATCGATCACCGATTCGGCAACGATCACCTGCCCTTCCAGCAATCCGCAGGCGAGCATGCCGCGGATCCGGCCATCGATGATCACGCTGGTGTCCAGGATCTTGGCCGTGGCGGGGGTCAGCACCCCATCAGCCACCAGCAGCGCCTCCGTGCTCGCGGGATTGAACAGGCGCAGCAGCGTGCGGCCGTGAACTTCCGCCAGGTTGCTTCCGAGAATGCCAAAAAAGACATTGCTCACCACCGCCAGAAGGGGTTTGAGCAGAACAATTCCTCCGGAGAACGGAAGCAGCAGAACAGGCAGCAGCAGCAGGTTGGCCACCAGCAACCCCAGGATCAGGCCGACAGCCCGGCTTACCAGCAGATCGGTGGGCATGGTGCGCACCTGTTGCATCAGGCGCACCCGCAGCTTTTTGAACACCAGGCCTGCGATCAAGCCAATGCCACCGCCAGCTCCGCTGAGCTGGAGACGCAACTGTTCAGCATTGGTGGTTGCACTCACCAGGCCGTCGGGCAGCAAGTGAATCCCCATCCACCCGGCAGCTGCACCGGAAACCACAAACAGAAGCAGGATGAGCGGATCCACCATGGGTTCAGGTCGTGGCAGCTCGATCCGGATGCCAGAAGCATGCCTTATCCCATCCCGCCCCGCAGCGCCTACCTCCACATTCCCTTCTGCCACCGGCGCTGTTACTACTGCGATTTCGCCGTGGTTCCCCTGGGGGACCAGGCCCGAGCCGAAAACGGGCCTGGCAGTCGCTCGATCCGTGAGTACCTGAGCTTGCTGCATCGGGAAATCGCCTCTGCCCCAGGGGGTCCTCCCTTATCCACCGTGTACATCGGCGGGGGAACACCATCGCTGTTGTGCCCCGATCAGATCGGAGCACTGATCGATGCCTTGGCCAACAAATTCGGTCTTCAACCGGGTGCGGAAATCACCCTGGAGATGGATCCGGCCACCTTTGATGCCGCGCAGTTGGCCTCCGTTCTGGCCCATGGCGTGAACCGCATCAGCCTGGGGGGGCAGAGCTTTGATGATGCGGTGCTCGAGCAGCTGGGGCGTCGGCATCGCCAGAGCGACCTCCATGCGGCGATCGACTGGCTGGTTCAGGCCTGGCGCGATGGCGCGCTTCGGTCCTGGAGTCTCGATCTCATCCAGAACCTCCCGGGCCAGACCCTGGCCGGGTGGGATGCGCAGTTGGATCAGGCCATTGCCAGTCAGGCTCCCCATCTCTCGATTTACGACCTCTCGGTGGAGCCGGGCACGGTTTTTGAGCGCCAACGAACGCTTGGCCTGTTGCAGCTGCCGGAGGACGACCTGGCCGTTGCCTTAATGGAGCGGACCACACAACGGCTGTCGGCTGCTGGACTCAGTCGCTACGAGATTTCCAACCACGCCCGTCCGGGCCATGCCTCCCGTCACAACCGGGTGTACTGGAGCGGTGCCGGCTGGTGGGGTTTTGGCATGGGAGCGACATCAGCACCCTGGGGGGTGCGTTTGGCGCGACCCCGCACCCGCGCCGCCTACGCGGAATGGCTGGATCATCCTCCTGAGGAATCAGTCGCCGAGGCTGGACTCCCCCTGGATGATCAATTGCTGGTGGGTCTGCGGCGCCGGGAAGGAGTGACCCTTCAAGGTCTTGATGCCGATGCCCTGGTGCGCCGCTGGCAACCGTTCGTTGAGCGTGGATGGCTGCAGCAGCGGGCAGGCCGTTGGTGCCTCACCGACCCCGAGGGCATGGCCCTCAGCAATCAGGTGCTGATTGAGGTGATTCTGTGGTGGGAAGAGTGTTGTTCCGGGTCTGCTGGACCCAACCCTTCAATGCGTCGATGAATAGGCGGCGGCCATCCACCAGCGCTGGGCTGAAGGGAGGTTGTTTGGCCGTGAGCCCCAGCAGGTCTGCGGTGACGCGCACCTGGCCGTCGCAGCCGTCACCTGCCCCGATGCCGATCACCGGGATGGTCAGCGCCTGCTGCACCCGGCACGCCAGCTCGGCAGGAACATGTTCCAGCACCAGGGAGAAGCAGCCCTTCTGCTCGAGGGTGCGCGCCTGATCGACCAGGCGTTCCTGGCTGATGGCGTCCGTGGCCTGGCGCCGGTACCCCAGGCGATGCACGGCCTGCGGGGTGAGGCCCAGATGCCCCATCACGGGAATGCCCATGCGCACAAGACGGTCGATTACGGCGACAACCTCGGGTTCCGCCCCCTCCAATTTCACCGCCGCTGCGCTGGACTCCTTCAACAAACGCCCTGCAGCCGCCACGGCGCGGTCTTCGCCGCACTGGTAGCTGAGAAAGGGCAGGTCACAGACCAGCAGGGGCTGATCGGCCGGCATGGCCGTCAATCCCCGGGCGACTGCCTGGGTGTGATGGAGCATCTGGTCCAGGCTCACCGGGAGTGTTGTGGCATGGCCCAGCGCCACCATCGCCAGTGAATCACCGATCAGCAGCACGTCTGCACCGGCGGCCTCGGCCAGAGCTGCAGAGAGGCTGTCCCAAGCGGTGAGCACGGCGATGGGTTGGCCCTTCTGCTTGAAGCGGGTCAGATCAGAAGGACGCATGCAGCTTCAGAACCCCTCGGGGGCTCATTGCTAGCATTCGGCCGATTCGGGCCCATGCGGCTCTGACGCCCAAATCTGGTCAGGACCGGAAGGGAGCAGCCACACGGGATGCTCAGGGCAGGCGTGGGTTCCGGGTCACCACATTCAAATGAGCTGTCAGACTGCGGGGTCTGACAGCGATCTCACAAGCTGCCGTTGTCCTGTTGCTGACGGCGACGCAGGAACTCAGGAATGCGGGCGCCGTTCTCTTCGGGCTCCCCACGATTAAGCATTCCTGGCACGGAGCGGCTGCGCTCGCTGCGGTACGGCTGCTTGTTTTCGAAGCCTGTAGCGATCACCGTCACGTGGATCTCCCCTTCGAGGGCCTCATCCACTACAGCGCCCACGATGATGTTGGCTTCGGGATCGACAACGTCGTAAATCACCTCGGAAGCAGTGGTCATGTCCTCCAGGGTCATGTCCTTACCACCGCTGATGTTGATCACACAGCCCTTGGCGCCATCGATGCGCTCGGTTTCCAGCAGCGGGCTTGCAATCGCGGCTTGGGCTGCTTCCACGGCTCTTGAGCGACCGGAACCGATGCCAATGCCCAGCAGTGCTGTGCCTGCTTCGGTCATCACGGAGCGAACGTCAGCAAAGTCAACGTTCACCAGGCCCGGGCAGGTGATGATGTCGCTGATGCCTTTGACGCCCATGCGCAGGACGTCGTCCGCACTCCGGAAGGCTTCCTGAAGGGGAGCTCCGCCGATGGCATCACGCAGGCGGTCGTTGGGGATCACGATCAGGGTGTCCACGTGTTCCGCCAACCGAGCGATGCCTTCGTCGGCCTGACGCATGCGACGACGGCCCTCGAAGCTGAACGGCTTGGTCACGATGCCCACGGTGAGAGCACCGACTTCACGGGCGACTTCGGCCACCACTGGTGCTGCACCAGTCCCCGTTCCACCGCCCATGCCAGCGGCAATGAACACCAGATCTGAGCCCTGCAGTGCATCGTGCAGATCCGTGCGGGATTCTTCCGCTGCCTTCTGGCCGATGGTGGGGTTGCCGCCGGCACCCAGTCCGCGGGTCAGGGTCTGCCCCAACTGCAGCCGTTGCTGGGCCTGCGACTGGATCAGGGCCTGGGCATCGGTGTTGAGAACGCGGTACCCAACCCCCTCAAGGTCGCTGAGGATCATGCGGTTGACGGCATTGCTGCCGCCACCCCCAACGCCGATGACCTCGATGCGGGCGGACTGGCTGGGCTGGATACCAGCTGCCGTGAAAGACCCTGAGCCGCTCACCATCTCCATCGTCGAGGCAGAACCGTGTGGTTGCGTTGCATTATGTCCCTGAAGCCTTGTCTCGGCTTCAACAGATCACAAACCAGGAGCTGAGGTTGTGGTCTCCAGATTTTCCACCCCAAGGTTTCAGGGTTCAGTTTTGGGCTGCTTGGGGGCGGGTGGCGCCGGCAGTTGCAGTTCCGGGCGGTCCGGATTGCTGAGATCAAGGCTGCTGTGATGGGCCCCGCGCAGGTGCTTTGGCAACGTCCGGTTCAGGTGGAGGATCGTTTCGATCTGGGTGTTTAAGAGGGCCGGTTCGCCACCGAGATCAATCCGGCCAAGCTCGGTGGTGATCAGACTGATGTTGCCGTCGGGATCAAGCACGATGGCTTTCAGCATCCCGGCGAAGCGATTCCGTTGTTGCAGCAGCGCAGCTACCTGACCGCGTTGCGGGCTATTCCAGCCGCGCACCATGATCTCCGTGAGCGGATCTGCTACGGCGTCGCTCAGGGGAATCCATCCACCTGCGGCGTTGAGCAGCCCCCGTTCCCGTCCAGCGGGTCCCCGACGCTCAGCGCGTGCGATGGGAATCTCCGGCTTCAGGCTGATGACGAGGCGAGCGGGGAAAATCCGGCGCTGCACGTGAGCGCTGTGAACCGGTAAGACACCGACCAGCTGTTGTTCCAGCTCCCTCGGACTGACCTCCAGCAGGGGTGAGGGAAAGCGAAGCTTGGCCGCCTCGATCACCTGATTGGTCTCAAGGGCAGCACCTCCGGTCAGGATGACTGCCTCAGGGCTCCGCAGCGTCCAGCCATGGCGCAGCAAGATCCAGCTGAATCCGCCACTGAGCAGCAGCAAGGCCACAAAGCGCCAGAGCTGAAGCAACAGGGTCTGGCGGCGCTGCCGGCGCAAGTCCCGGCGCCGGGCGACCTGCGCGGAAACCGGCTGTTGGGGGGATTTGTTGTTGGTCGAGACCCGGCTCACAGGTCGCATCGGGCCCGTGCCATCAGCTGCTCACCCCAGCTGCGCGCGCGGTCGGCATCAGAGAAGGGCACATCCATCTGCAGATCTTTCCCGATGAGGCGCAGCCGACAACGCCCCTGGGATTCGTCGGTGAGGGGCGCATCACCGGACGCCAGCGACATCAGTTCCACAAGCTCGAGTTTGCAGACGTCAAACGAGCCCTGATCTTGAAAACTTCCCGCCTCGAAGCTGCTCCAGTGCAGTTCTCCGTCTTTCAGACGGGCTCCACCACACCCATCGAGCTTGGCGAGTTCGGAGCCTTCGGCCCAGGTGCGAAACAGGTTTTGGCGCCGCCGTTCCAGCCATCCGAGCGACGCCAGCAGCACAAAGGCCAGCAGCAGAGGAAACCAGAGCAGTCCGTGGCTCATGGGTTAGGCAAAGGACGCTGCGTTCATTCTCCTGCGGTTTGGATCAGTTTGTGCACCAACTGTTCGAGTGTTACGCCGCTGGCCGCCCAGAGCATCGGGAACATGCTCTGGGCCGTGAAACCAGGCAGGGTGTTGATTTCGTTGATCCAGAGCTGATCGTTGGCGTCGTCGTAGAAGAAATCCACCCGACCCATGCCGTTGACGCCCACGGCAGCGCAGGCCTGCAGGGCCTGGGCGCGGATGCGGTCAGCTACTTCATCCGGTAGAGGAGCGGGAATCAACGTGGTGCTGCGCCCTGCGGTGTATTTCGTCTCGTAGTCGTACCAGTCCGCATCAAAACGAACCTCACCGATCACCGACGCTTCGAGCATGCGTCCCCCCAGGACGGCGCATTCAACCTCTCGGGCGTTGACGCCCTGCTCAACCACCAGCCTTGGATCGAGCGCTGCAGCCTGGTTGAGGCCTGCTTCCAGTTCTTGGCGGGAACGCACCTTGCTGATGCCCACCGAGGAGCCGAGATTGGCGGGCTTCACAAAGAAGGGGTAGTTCAGTTCGCGTTCAATTCGATCCATGAGGGCCGATCGGCTGATCGCGTTCTCGAGTTCGGACGCGTGAAGGGCCACATAGGGCACCTGGGACAGCCCGGCGCTGGAGAAAGCAGATTTCATCGCCTGCTTGTCCATGCTGACGGCTGAGCCGAGCACGCCGGCACCAACGAACGGTTTGCCGGTCAGCTGGAACAACCCCTGAATGGTGCCGTCTTCTCCATTGGGACCATGTAGTACCGGGTACCAGAGGTCGACCGCATCACATCCCTCCGGGAACCCCTGGAATCCTGATGGGAGCAGAGGTGGGTTGAGCTCCGGTGCGGTTTCGGAGGCCAGGGTTGCCTCGGACAGATCCGTTCCCCACCAGCGACCATCACGGTCGATGTACATCGGCCGCACCGTGTATCGCTCTCGGTTCTGCCCGCTGCGCAGGCCTCGGACGACGGTCGCCGCAGATCGGATCGACACGTCGTGCTCTCCAGAGCGGCCTCCAAAGACGAGCCCGACCGTGATGGGACTGGACGGCATGAATGCGGCGACCCCTGAGCGGTGGGAGCGCCAAAGGTATCAGCGTTGTGCTCAGTGGGGCAGGGGGCTGCCGCTGAGTGAAAAGGAGCGCACCGCATCGATGCGCACCGGCACGAGATCGCCCGCTTTGTAGGCACGACCATCCGCTCGGGTGGAGCTGAAGAAGGTCAGGCGATTGGTGCGGGTTCGCCCCATCAGCTGCGATGGGTCCTTGGGGTTGATGCCCTCCGCCAGCACTTCTTCCGTGCGCCCCTCGTAGCGGGCATTGGCCTTGCGGGCGCAGCGTTCCACCAGGGCATTAATTTCGCGAAGGCGTTCCACCTTCACCTCCTCCGGCAGCTGGTTGTCCCAATGGGCTGCAGGGGTATTGGGCCGGGGTGAATAGGCCGCTGTGTTCACCTGATCGAAGCCAATCTCCTCGATCAGATCGAGGGTGCGGCGGTACTGCGCATCCGTCTCTCCAGGGAAGGCAACGATCACATCGGCACTAAGGGAGGCATCGGGCATGCGCTCACGGATGCGGTCGATGATCCGCCTGTAGCGCTCAACGGTGTAGCCCCGGGCCATGGCCTGCAACACGTCGTTGTCCCCGCTCTGAAACGGAATGTGGAAGTGTTCGCAGAGCTTGGGCAGGTCGGCACAGGCATCGATCAGCCGCTCGGTGAAGTAGCGCGGATGGCTGGTGGCAAAACGGATCCGTTCAATGCCCTCCACGTCGTGGACGTGATGGAGCAGATCCGTGAGGGTGTGTTGGCGGCGACCCTCCGGCGTGATGCCCGGCAGATCCCGGCCGTAGGCATCAATGTTCTGGCCGAGCAGAGTGATTTCCTTGTAGCCCTGGGCGGCAAGACCCTCCATTTCCAGCTTGATCGCCTGGGGCAGCCGTGATTGTTCCTTGCCCCGCACGGAGGGCACCACGCAGTAGGTGCAACGTTCGTTGCAGCCGTAGATCACGTTCACCCATCCACAGATGCTGCTGTCCCGGCGGGCTGTGGTGATGTCTTCAAGGATGTGGTGGTCTTCGGTGGCGACCACCTGCTGACCGCTGTCCACCTGCAGCAGAAGGGTTTCAAGCCGATTGGCGTGTTGCGGTCCCATCACCAGATCCAGCTCCGGCACCCGCCGGAGCAGGGATTCGCCCTCCTGCTGAGCAACGCAGCCCGCCACCACCAGGGTGAGATTGGGGTTGCTGCGTTTCCTCTGGGCCTGTCTGCCGAGGTAGCTGTAAACCTTCTGCTCGGCGTTGTCCCGGATGGTGCAGGTGTTGTAGAGCACCAGATCGGCATCCAGTTCGGCTGACGCCTCCCGATAGCCCATGGCCTCCAGGATTCCCGCCATCCGTTCGGAGTCCGCCTTGTTCATCTGGCAGCCGAACGTGGTGATCCAGTAGCTGCCGCGCTGGGGGTTGGCGGTGGCGTCAGTGGCGAGGGGGGCGGAGGCGACCAAATCTCTGGCTCAAGCCTTCTCAGTGTGAGTCACAGCGGTGTTGTGTCAGTTTGGAGATTGACAGCCGGATGGCGATGGGCTGGGCCCTCACACGGTTTTCGCTCACCAAAGCCGTGCCCCTCACGATCAGCAGGGGCACCACAGCTGCCGTGGTGCGGTTGGAGCTCAGGTTGGAACGTGATGGGCTGGTGGGGCGCGGCGAGACCGGGGGATTTGAGACCGGCCACCGAGCCTTTGCCCTTGAGGCTGTGGAACAGGAACTGCTGGGGCTTTTGCCGCAACTGGAAGCTCTGGATCCCCACCGTCCGCAACGGTTTGAGCCCCTGCTTGCATCCCTGCGTCCCCCGGCCCGTTGTGCCATCGACCTGGCCTTGTGGGACTGGCATGGGCAACGGCTCGGCCATCCGCTGTGGCGGCTCTGGGGATTGGACCCAGCCGAGGGTGTGGCCACCAGCGTCACCCTGGGACTGGCTTCAGTGGATGCCGTGTTGGATCGTCTCGAACGCTGGTGGACGCAGCTGCCGGCGACGCGGGTGAAGCTCAAGCTGGGCAGCCCCGACGGCTTGGACCACGACCTCAGCCTGTTGGGGGCGGTGGCTCAGGCCATCACGGATCGATCCCAGCGGCAGGGTGTGGCCATCGAACTGCAGGTGGATGCCAATGGCGGATGGACCGTGAATCAGGCCAGGCAAATGCTGGAGCCCCTGGCCGCACACCAGGTGGTGCTGCTGGAGCAGCCTCTGGCTCCAGACCTGGATCCCACGCAGGACACAGCGGGATTCGCGGCGCTGCACCCGCACTGTCCGATGGCCTTGGTGGCGGATGAAAGTTGCTGGGATCTGGAGGATCTGCTGCGCCTGGCCCCAGTGGTGGATGGTGTGAATCTCAAGCTGCTCAAGACCGGGGGGCTCAGTCAGGCCTTGCTAATGGCCCAAGTGGCGCAGAAGAAGGGGCTGGACCTGATGGTGGGTTGCTACTCCGACAGTTCGTTGTTGAACGGTGCAGCGGCCCAGATCTTGCCTCTGATTCGTTGGCCGGATCTCGACAGCCATCTCAACTTGGTGGATGACCCCTTTGTTGGCCTTGAGTTGCAGGACGATCGTCTGCGGCCTTCGGCGATGGCTGGATTGGGGATCCGCCAGGCAGGAGGCACAGCAGCGTGATAAGCGGGACTCAAGCGCCGTCGGGATTTCGGGAGATGCGGTTGGTGCTGCTCCAACACGGTGGTTTGGCCAGCCTCACCGGCAAGACCGGTCTGGCCATGCTCCGACACCGTGCTGGACCGATCGTCGCGGTGATTGATCCCGACCATGCGGGCCAGTCTCTGCAACGCGTCACCGGCATCGAGCGTGATGTGCCGGTGGTGGCGGACTTGTCTGCTGCTCTGCCCTACGAGCCTGAGGTTGCTGTGGTGGGCCTGGCTCCTTCGGGGGGGCGGCTGCCTGATCCTGTTCGCCACGACGCCTTGGCGGCGTTGCGCGCAGGCCTTCATCTCGCCAGCGGACTCCACACCCGCCTGGCCGATGATCCCGAACTGGCAGACGCCTGCTGGCGCGACCGTTGGATCTGGGATCTGCGCCGGGAGCCGGAAGACCTCAACGTTGGCCAGGCACGCGCCGCAGAGCTTCCCTGCCGGCGCCTTCTGGCGATTGGCACCGATATGGCTGTCGGCAAGATGAGCGCATGCCTGTCTCTCCTGGAGGCAGCCCAGCGCTCCGGGATCCCCGCGCGCTTTGTGGGCACAGGGCAGGCCGGAATTCTGATCAGCGGAGAAGGGGTCGCCCTGGATGCTGTGCGCGTCGATTACGCCGCCGGTGCGGTGGAGGCGGCGGTGCTTCGCGCGGCGACGACTCTGCCGGAGCAGGGTCTTGTGCTGGTGGAGGGTCAGGGATCGCTCTGCCATCCGGCCTCCACGGCCACGTTGCCCCTGTTGCGGGGCACGCAGCCGACGGCCCTGTTGCTCGTGCATCGGGCAGCACAGCAGACCATCGATCGACTGCCTCAGATCCCGCTTCCAAGCCTTGAGGCCTTGGTGGCCACCACAGAATCCCTGGCGAGCTGGGCGCGGCCTGATGGGGCTGCTGAGCCAGCCAAGGTGGCCGCTGTCGCCCTCAACACCGCCCGCCTTGATGAGGCTCAGGCTCGAGACGAGGTGGAGCGCATCCGCCAGACGCTGGGTCTGCCCTGCATAGATCCGATCCGCTGGGGAGCAGAACCGCTTCTCAGGGCTTTATTGAATTGTTGAGAGGGCGAGCGAGGGGATTCGAACCCCCGAATAGCGGCGCCACAAGCCGCTGCCTTAACCACTTGGCGACGCCCGCCGCGTCCGTGAGAATCTACCAACACGAGCTGCAGCCTGCCTGGTGTCCCCTTCATCGCGTCCGCAAGGTTGGTCTGCTCTGGCGATGTTGGCGGGGGGGATTGCAGCGGTCGGGGTGCTCTCGCTGGTGGTGTCCAACCCGTCATTGGAGGACTATCAAGCTCACGCCGGTGATCAGCTGGTCCGGGTGGGCACCAAGGAACTGTGCGACGAGCCGACCCTGCCGATGTTGCTGCGTCTCTGGATTCGCAATTGCCCTGAGCTGATTGCCTCCCAGCGGGATGCACTGGCGGCGTTGGCGGGTCAGTTCACCACCCGTCGAAACTTATTGGTGGCCAGTCTGTACTCCACCCGGATGGAAAGGAAGGAGATGCTGCCCGGTCTGCGCCTGCCTGGTTTTGAAGTGCTCAGCCTTGGTGTGGCCGGTCGTTTCGTGGTCCTCAGCACCGATGCCAGCAACGGTGCTGAGCGGTGATGGACGTCCCGTCGCTTGAGTCCAAGCCGGGGAGTGGCGTCCTTGAGGCCTGGGCGCCCCTGGGACTGCTGGATTTCGCCCCTTCAACGCCCTTGCCGGAGGTTGAGAAGCAAGGGCTGACGCCCGTGCGCCTGGCCTGGGAGCAGGGGCGCTTGCTGGAGCCCCAGCCCCTTTCTGCCGAACGCGTGCCACCGTCTCGAATGGTGTTGCCGCGCTTGGTCGACTGCCATGTCCATCTGGACAAGGCCTACACCTGGCAGGAGCATCCCAACCTCAGCGGCAGCTACGGGGGTGCCCTGGAGGCCAACCTGCGGGAGCACAGCTCCCGAACCGTGGCCTGCGTGCTTCAACGCGGAGAACGCGCCATGGAGAGAGCATTCGCCCATGGGCTGCGGGCCATGCGCAGCCATGTGGACAGTGGTGGCCCTGGCGCTGAGCCCAGCTGGGATGCCTTGCTCACCCTGCAGCAGCGCTGGCACCGCCGCATCGACTTGCAGCTGGTGGCGCTGGTGCCCTTGGAATTCTGGTGTTCAGCTGAAGCGGATGCTCTGGCGCGTCGTGTGGCCGCCAGTGGCGGCTGCCTTGGTGGTGTTCTGACACCTCCTTGTGGATCGGCCGTGGTCACGGAGCAGTTGGAGGTGTTGTTGCGCCTGGCTGATCGCCACAACTGCGGCGTCGATCTGCACATCGATGAGGCTGATCACGGTCCGGCGCAGGGCATCGTTCAGCTGTTGAAGGCCCTGCAGCGCGTGCCGGTGCAGGTTCCCGTCACCTGCAGCCATGCCAGCAGTCTTTCCCTTCTGTCGGCGTCCTCTCTGGCGCGGTTGGCAGAGCGCATGGCAGCAGCGCAGCTCAGTGTGATTGCCCTGCCCCTGACCAATGCCTGGTTGCTCGCACGGGCGGACGATGCCACCCCCCTTCAGCGTCCGCAGGCCCCGATCCGTCAGTTGCAATGTTCCGGTGTTCCGGTGGCTGTGGCGGGTGACAACGTGGCCGACCCCTGGTTCCCGGGAGGCGACTTCGACCCCTTGGCCCTGCTGGCTGCATCGATGCCGTTGACTCAGTTGTTGCCCTGGCAGCGTCTGGGCCTGGCCCCTTTCACCACGGCACCGCCGGCCATTCTTCAACTGGAATGGGATGGGGTGCTGCGGGCCGGCGCTCCTGCCGATCTGATCAGCATGGAGGGCCAGGGATGGTCGGACCTGATCCGTTCTGCTCCGCAGCGTCAGGTTCTCGTGGACGGCCACTGGCAGTCGTCGCCAGGCGCTAGACCCTGACCAGTGTTCCGCCACGCCATGGGTCGCGCCGAAGCCTTGATTGCCCTGCGGCAAGCCCTCAGCGTTGATCCGGAACTGGAGTTGTTGGATGAACCGGGGGAGCTGCAGCGCCATTCCCGGGACGCCTTTGAGTACTCCCCCGTGCTGACGCCGCGGCTGGAGGCCTGCCGTGCTGAGTTGGTGGTGCGTCCGCGCACGGTGGATGCCGTTGAACGGCTGGCTTCGGCCTGCGCCGAGCACCAGGTTCCCTTAACCCTGCGCGGCTCCGGGACAGGGAACTACGGCCAGTGTGTGCCTCTGCAGGGCGGCGTGGTGATGCTCACCACGGCCCTGCGGCAGATCCGCTCGATTGATCCGATCACCGGGGTGGTGACCGTGGAACCGGGCTGTGTGATGCGCGATCTGGATCAGGAGTTGCGCCGCCATGGACGCCAGCTGCGCTTGATGCCCAGCACCTGGCGCAGCGCCACCATTGGCGGTTTTGTGGCAGGGGGCTCTGGGGGCATCGGTTCCCTGCGCTGGGGCTTCCTGCGGGATCCAGGCCATCTGCTCGGGTTGGAGATCGTGCCGCTACGCCCCGATGCCCGGCGCCATCAACTCGGCGAGATAGATGCGGAGGCTTTGAATCACGCCTACGGCACCAACGGCATCATCACGGCCCTCAGCCTGGCCACAGCTCCAGCGGTCAACTGGCACCAGGTGAGCGTGGACTGCGAGCACTGGGAGCAGGCGATTGAGCTGATGCAACGGATCGCTGCCTCGGCCTTGGATCTCCATTTGGCGAGCCTGCTGGAACAGCCGCTGTTGCCCCGGATGCCCAGCTGGGGTGGTCCTGCCGTCTCGGCGCACCGGCTGCTGTTGCTCGTTGCTCCCGATGGGCTCAACAGCTTGCAACGGATGGCGCAGTCAGCCGGCGCCAACCTGCGGGATCTCGGCCCTGAGGATCTCTCCGGGGGCAATGGGTTGCGCGAGCTGAGCTGGAACCACACCACCCTGCATGTGCGGGCTTCAGAGCCGGGATGGACCTACCTGCAGATGCTGTTGCCGCAACCGGAGGCCCCAGTGATGGCGGCCTTGAAGCAGCGCTGGGGTGATGCCCTGCTCTGGCATCTCGAGCTTGTGCGTCAGCAGGGCTGTCCTCGGCTGGCGGCTCTGCCGCTCGTGCGTTGGCAGGGGGCAGATCAGCTGAACCGGTTGATGGACGACTGCAGGGCCGCTGGTGCCGTGTTGTTCAACCCCCACGTGATCACCGTGGAAGACGGCGGCCTTGGCGTCATCGATGCCGATCAGGTGGCGGCCAAGCAGCGCTTTGATCCCGAGGGCCTGCTCAATCCCGGCAAGCTTCGAGGTTGGGAGGAGCGCTCCTGAGGATCAGCAACCCAGGCTGTCGAAGGTGGAAACTCCGGTGCTGGGGTTGATGCCATCGGCCTCGCTGCACAGCCGGCGTTGATCATCACGATCGAGCAGGGCATCCGTGAAATCGGCCCCCTCGATCTGAGCGTTGCTGAAGCTGCTGCCCGAGGCAATGATCCCCGTTAGCACGGCATTGCGTAGATCGGTGGCGACGAAGTCGGCGCGATCCATCAGGGCGTCGGAGAGGTCAGCTCCCTGGAAATCAGCTTCGGCGAAGGCCCCTTGGGTGAGGATCGCGCCATGCAGGTTGGCGCCTCGGAAATTCGCTCCGCGGCCCACGGCACCGGCGAAGGATGTGTTGGCCAGGTTCTGCCCCTCGAAGTCGCCGTTGCTCTGGTTGGTGAGCGTGTAGTCCACCTTTTCCTGGAACAGGGCACGATCCTGCAGTCCCACCCCAGCTGAGGTGTCCAGGGCCGGGGCCGCCGTTGCTATGAGCAGGAGGGGCAGGAGAAGGCCCAGCAACCGGGAGATTCGCAGCACAGTTCACGCTCAAGCTGTGCTCACTCTGCCGTTACAACGCCGCGAGCGAACAGGTCACCGATCAGATACAGCGATCCGGCAACAATCGGCATCGGTGTCGGCCATCCATTGCTGCTGAGCTGGTGCAGCGCGCTTTCGAGGCCGTCGGCCTCCTGCAGCTGGTGCTCGAACTGGGGCAGATCCTGGAGGAGGGCCGACCGGCTCCAGCTCCTGTGGCTCGGCACCGGAATGATCCAGGCCTGGTCCTGGGGCTGCACCAGCGTCTGGAGCATGGCGACAGCGTCCTTATGGGCTTGAATCGCCAGGATCCAAACAACACCGTTGCAGGCACCACTCCACTGACTGCGTTCTTCGGCCAGCTGCACTGCGGCCGGTGGATTGTGGGCGCCATCGAGGCGAAGCGTGTGGACGCCCCAATGCACGGTTTGCAGGCGACCGGGCCAGTGGGCTTTGGCGAAGCCCTCCTGAATCACCGCCTCAGGCAACGACCAGCCCAGGCCCGAGAGGGCTTGCAAGGCACCGAGGGCCACAGCGGCGTTGCTGCGCTGAATGGTGCCGGGCAAGCCCAGTTGCCAGCTTGAGTTCAGCGGCTTCACCCAGTGGAGCGTGGCCTGCTGAGTGCGGCAGGTTGTTTCCAGGACCTCCTGCACTTCAGGGGCTTGGGCGCCACTGATCACGGTGGCCTGAGGAGGGATCGCTGCCGCTTTTTCGGTTGCGATGGCGGTGAGGCTGTGGCCCAGGTGCTCGCAGTGGTCTTTCCCAATGCTGGCGACGGCTACCACAGGACGGCAGGGATGGGCCGTGGTGGCATCAAGCCGTCCCCCCAGCCCCACTTCCAGCACCAGCAGGTCGCAGGCGTGCCGGTGGAACTCCAGCAGGGCGGCGGTCACCAGCAGTTCAAACGGGGTGAGCCGATGCCGTTCGTTCAGGGGCTGGAGCGCCTGCAACCGGCTGCGCAGGGTTTCAATCGCAATGGGGCTCCCCTGGATCCGGATGCGTTCACACCAGCTCACCAGGTGAGGGGAGGTGGTGACCCCGCAGTGGAGGCCGGCGGCACAGAGGGCTGATTCCAGAAAGCTGACGATGGATCCCTTCCCGTTGGTGCCCAGCACCTGAATCGCGGGAATCGTCCGACAGGGATGGTTGAGCTCGTGCAGGGCCGCATCCATGCGATCCAACTGCAGATCCATGCCACGCAGGTCGAAGCGTGGGATCAGATCAGACAGATCGTCCACTCAGCTGAGGCTGGAGAGGGTCGCCGCAAGACGGCGCAGCAGCTCGCGCACCTCGCGCTTGTTGATGGTCAGTGGGGGCACCATGCGCAGCACCGAGGGTCCGGCCGCCACCAGCAGCAGACCGTGGTCGATGGCGGCTTTCGCCAGCGCGGGGGCCGTCCAACTGCTGCCCTCCCGGATCACGATGCCCTGCAGCAGGCCCCAGCCCCGCACGCCTTGCAGGTGCTCGGGGAAACAGTTCACAAGCTCCTGGAGCCCGTCGCGCAGTTGTTCTCCTCGGGCTGTGACGTTGGTCAGCAGATCTCGTCGTTCGATTTCGGTAGCCACCGTCAACCCCGCCCGGCAGGCAAAGGGATTGCCGCCGAAGGTGCTGGCATGGTCGCCGGGTTCAAACACATCAGCTGACGCGTTCACCAGCAGGGCACCAATGGCATGACCACCGCCCAGGCCCTTGGCCAGGGTGAAGGCGTCAGGGGTGATGTCCAGTTGCTCATAACCCCAGAGGCGGCCACTCCGCCCCATGCCCACCTGCACCTCATCAAGGATCAGCAGGATGTTTCGCTCCGTGCAGATCTCGCGCAGGCGTGAGAAGAAAGTGCGATCTCCAGGGTTGACGCCACCCTCCCCTTGCAGGGGTTCAACCAGAACGGCCGCGATCGAGGGACCGGACTGTTCGTAGCGGTTGATCAGGGCTTCGAGGGCCTTCAGATCGTTGTAAGGGAAATAATCAAACCCGGTCACCATGGGCTCAAAACCCTTGTGGTACTTGGGTTGACCGGTGGCGGTGACCGCCGCGAGCGTGCGGCCGTGGAAGCTGGCTGCTGCCGTGAGGATCACCGGCTGTTCGATGCCGCGCCGTTGATGGCCGTGTTTGCGCGCCAGCTTGATCGCGGCCTCATTGGCTTCGGCGCCGGAATTGCAGAAGAAGACGCTGTCGGCACAGCTGTTGCGCACCAGCCAGCTGGCCAGCTCTTCCTGTTCCGGAATCCGATAGAGGTTGGACACATGCTGGAGCCGTCCCAGCTGCTTGCGCAGAGCCCGCTGCATGGCCCTGTCGCTGTGGCCCAGGGTGCAGGTGGCAATGCCAGCAACAGCATCCAGGTAGCGCCGCCCTTGGGTGTCCTTGACCCAGCAGCCCTTTCCCTTGGCCAGAGCCAAAGGGAAACGGCCGTAGGTGTTCATGACGGCGGAGGGATGGGAGCCGGGGGACTTGAACCCCCAAGACCAGTGGCCGGCTGATTTTGAGTCAGCTGCGTCTACCAATTCCGCCAGGCTCCCGCACAGGGATTGTATTGATTGAAGGGCCCCTCTTCAGAGGATGTTGCGCTTCACCTCAGCGCCGGCAGCGCTGAGCTTGGCTTCGAGGTCGTCGTAGCCCCGATCAAGGTGCTTCAGACCAGCCACTTCGGTGATTCCTTTGGCGGAGAGGCCAGCCAGCACCATGGCAGCGGCTGCACGGAGGTCGGTGCCGGTGACGGGCGCCGCGCTCAGCTGAGCCACGCCTTCAACGATGGCTGTGCTGCCCTTGAGCCGAATCGATGCCCCCATGCGCTGCAGCTCGGCCACATGTTGCAGCCGGTTTTCGTAGATCTTCTCGCTGATCACGCTGGTGCCCTTCGCGGTGCACATCAGGGCCATGAACGGTGCCTGAAGATCGGTTGGAAACCCGGGAAACGGTTGGGTGGTGATGTCCACGGCCGTGATCTCGCCGGGGGAGATCGTCACGGCTCTCCCCTTGACCTCGATGGAGCAGCCGCAATCGCGAAGCTTGTGGATCACAGCGCTGAGATGCTCGGGAATCACGGGCTCCACCACCAGTGGTGAGCGGGTGATGGCGGCTGCCATCAGGAACGTTCCGGCTTCGATGCGATCCGGGATCACCGGATAGTTGGTGCAACCACGGAGCCGCTCCACTCCTTGAACGGTGATCACCGGGCCGCCAGCGCCGCTCACCTGGGCGCCCATGCTGTTGAGCAGGTTGGCCAGGTCCTGCACTTCAGGTTCCTGAGCAGCGTTTTCGATGGTGGAGACCCCATCGGCCAGCACCGCTGCCATCAGAATGGTTTCGGTGGCGCCAACGCTGGGGCAGTCGAGCACGATCTGAGCGCCTGTCAGGCGTTTCTTGCTGCCGGGCACTGAGGCCGTGACAATTCCGTGCTCCACGTTGACGACGGCGCCGAGGGCTTTCAGGCCGCGGATGTGTTCGACAACGGGACGAGCCCCGATGCGGCATCCCCCTGGAAGGGGGACCCGCGCGTGTCCAAGGCGTCCGAGCAGGGGGCCAATACTGAAAAAACTGGCGCGAAGGCTGTTGACCAGCTCGTAGGGAGGTGCCGAGCCATTGAGCTCGGCGGCGGTGAGGCGAATGCAGTCCGACTGCCTGTCGACCTGAACCCCCAGAGCTTCAAGGATGGCGCTCATGCCATCGATGTCTGTGAGAGAGGGAATGTTGGTCAGCTCAATGGTCTCCTCACTCAGGAGGCTGGCTGTCATCAGCACCAGGGCGGAGTTCTTCGCGCCACTGACGCGAAGCGTTCCCTTCAAAGCGTGTCCGCCGCTGACATTGAGGCGTTGCTTGAGACTCTCCTGAGACGCTTCTGCAACGGCCATCATCGATGAGCTGATCCCCTATGTCCGGATTTTGGCAACAGTCTTTGAGACCGTCTAGACGGCCGGCGTCCAAACTGGACAGTTTGTTACGGGGCCGGGGCAGCCACGGATCGGCGATGCCCTATGTTCATTCGGTCGAATACGACACGCCAGCGGATGTGGCGGAATTGGTAGACGCGCTAGTTTCAGGTACTAGTGGTGGCAACATCGTGGGAGTTCAAGTCTCCCCATCCGCACTAGCTTTGTCGGGTAGCAGTTCTCGACAACCATGATCGTTCTCAAGATCTCCAATGCTTCGGAAGTTGTTGCTTCCAAGGTTGGCAAGTTCCTTGAGCTGCTCACTCCTGATTCCATCGATCACACCACCGTTGAGGATCAAGTGATCAAAAAGATGATCGAAAACCTTGCGGCGGAGGGAATCAAGGGGGAGATCGCAGCCATCAACGGCCTTGAGTTGGATGGCGAAAATCTGAGCGTTCACAAAGGCCTGAACGTGCGCAAACACGCAGCTTTCTGAGTCGTTCTCTGGATTCCTCCTCTCCCCTGATCAGCAGCCGACGCAATCCCCTGGTCAAACGGCTTCGAACCCTGGCCACCCGTGCGGGGCGAGAGGCCGAGGGGCTGTTGCTTCTTGAGGGCACCCACCTGTTGCAGGAAGTTCTCAGGCAGGGCAACGCGCCCGAGGAAATCATCGCGACCGAAGCCTGGTTGCAAGGTCATTCTGCCCTGGCTGCACGTTGTTCTCAGGCGCGATGGCGGATCGTCACCGATGAGGTGTTGCGGGCTGCGCTCACAACAGTCACACCCGATGGTGTTGCCTGCCTGAGTCCCCTGGATCGACTGCCCACTGTCCCTCCAGAGCTGGACTTTCTCCTTGTCCTGGATCGGATTCAGGATCCTGGAAATCTGGGCACATTGCTGCGCACAGCCCTGGCGGCTGACGTCAACGCGGTCTGGATGGGTGCTGGGGTTGATCCCCTCGGCACGAAGGTGTTGCGGGCCTCTGCTGGTGCTCTGCTTCAGCTGCCGCATCAACGCTTTGGCCCGAGCGAAGCGATGGCGATTTCACAGCTTCAGCAGGAACTGAAGCAGCTGGTGGCCCTGGGTGTGCAAGTGGTGGCCACCCTTGTGCCCGATGCGATCAAGGCTGACCCCCCTGTTCCCTACTGGGATCTCGACTGGACGCTGCCGACGGCGCTGGTGCTGGGAACCGAGGGTGCAGGTCTGCATCCGGACCTGCAGGCATGCTGCACCCATGCCGTCACGCTCCCCCACAGCGCCCGGGTGGAATCCCTGAATGTGGCGTCTGCCGCTGTTCCCCTCCTTCTGGAGCGGCGAAGAGCGACAATGACCGCCACATCGCAGCAGTTCGGGTGAGCGACGCCAGCTTCGACTTCGACGTCATTGTTATTGGAGCCGGCTACGGCGGCTTCGACGCTGCCAAACATGCCGCCGAACACGGCCTGAGGACGGCGATCGTTGAATCCCGAGATATGGGTGGCACCTGTGTGAACAGGGGCTGTGTTCCCTCCAAGGCGCTGCTGGCTGCCAGTGGAAAAGTGCGGGAACTGGCCGACGACAAGCACCTCGCGAGCTTTGGAATTCATGCTGCTCCTGTGCGGTTCGAGCGGCAGAAGATCGCTGATCACGCCAATCAGCTGGTTCAGACCATTCGCGCCAATCTCACCAAAACCCTTGAGCGGGCAGGGGTGACGATCCTCCGAGGCCACGGCCGTCTGGAGGGCAGCCAGAAGGTGGGGCTGCGGGAGCCCAGCGGGGTGGACAGGGTGCTGACCGCCAAGGACGTGATCATCGCCACGGGGTCTGATCCCTTCGTGCCGCCAGGCATCGAAACCGATGGCCGCACGGTGTTCACCAGCGACGAAGCCATCAACCTGGAATGGCTGCCCCGTTGGATCGCCATCATCGGCAGCGGTTACATCGGCCTTGAATTCGCTGATGTGTACACCGCCCTCGGTTGCGAGGTGACGATGATCGAGGCCATGGACAAGGTGATGCCCACCTTTGATCCCGACATCGCCAAGATCGCTGGGCGTCACCTGATTGATGGTCGCGATATCGATGCGCGTTCCGGTCTGCTGGCCCGCAAGGTCACCCCGGGCTGTCCCGTGCAGATCGAACTGGCTGATTTCAACAGCCGTGAACTGGTGGAGACCCTTGAAGTGGATGCCGTTCTGGTGGCCACAGGACGTGTTCCCAGCAGCAAGGGCCTCAACCTCGAGTCACTCAATGTGGAGACGAACCGTGGCTTCGTTCCGATCGACGACGCCATGCGCGTTCTGGTGAACGGCCAACCTGTTCCCCATCTCTGGGCCGTCGGCGATGTGACCGGCAAGCTGATGCTGGCCCACACGGCTGCTGCCCAAGGCACCGTTGCGGTGGACAACATCCTTGGCCATGCGCGCGAGATTGATTACCGCAGCATTCCGGCAGCCACCTTCACCCATCCCGAGATCAGCTCTGTTGGCCTGACTGAGGCGGATGCCAAAGCTTTGGCGGAGAAGGATGGCTTCCAGCTTGGTTCCGTTCGCAGCTACTTCAAGGCCAATTCCAAAGCTCTGGCTGAGCTGGACAGCGATGGCCTGATGAAGCTGCTGTTCAACAAAACCAGTGGTGAAGTGCTTGGAGCCCACATCTATGGACTTCACGCCGCCGACCTGATCCAGGAGGTGGCCAATGCCGTTGCCCGGCGCCAGAGCGTGCGTCAGCTCGCCACCGAAGTGCACACCCACCCGACCCTCAGCGAGGTGGTGGAGGTCGCTTACAAGCAAGCTGCCGCCCAGCTGGCCGCCTGATCCCGTCCCACTTTTTTCGTTCCAGTCTTTTCCCTCTTCCATGGAGATCCGCCGTCGTCCCCCCAACCCCAAGGTGCGGGTGGCCCATCTCGAATATGCGGTGCCGCATGACGACGAGGAACCGCGTCACATCCTCGAGAAGATCGTCTGGGAAAAAGATCGTGAGATCGATGCCGCCCGCGACAAGGTTCCCCTCGACAACCTGAAGCAGCAGATTGCCAAGCTTCCCCCCACCAAGGATTTCCTGGGGGCGCTTCAGGCGGCCGCCACGAAACCTGCGGTGATCGCTGAGGTGAAAAAAGCGAGCCCCAGCAAAGGGGTGATCCGTGAGAATTTCGACCCGGTGGCGATCGCCAAGGCCTATGCCGCTGGCGGTGCAAGTTGCCTCTCGGTGCTCACCGACAAAACCTTCTTCCAGGGTGGCTTTGATGTCCTGGTGCAGGTGCGTCAGGCCGTAGACCTGCCTCTGCTCTGCAAGGAGTTTGTGCTGAGCCCTTATCAGCTGTTCCAGGCCAGGGCGGCCGGGGCTGACGCGGTGCTGCTGATTGCTGCCATCCTTTCGGATCAGGATCTTCGTTATCTCAACAAGGCTGCGGCGGCTCTGGGCCTCACAGTGTTGGTGGAGGTTCACGACGCCACCGAAATGGACCGTGTGCTGAATATTGGTGGCTTCCCCCTGATCGGAATCAACAACCGTGATCTCACCAGCTTCGAGACGGATCTGGCCACGACCGAGCGGCTGCTGGTCGACTTCAACGACCGGTTGAAGCAACAGGGGGTGCTGCTGGTGAGTGAATCAGGTCTGTTCAGTCGGGCCGATCTCGACCGTGTGCAGGCCGCCGGTGCCGGGGCTGTGCTGGTGGGGGAAGCCCTGATGCGGCAGCCAGATGTTGAAGCTGGTCTGGTGCAGTTGATCCAGCCCGGTTAAGGCCGTTCCTCTTTCACTGCTGATGCAGAATTGCGACATTCAGGCGGTTCTTTGTGCTGATTAGCGTTTTGACCGGTGTCGCAGCCGGGGCCGTTCATGTGGTGGGTGGTGCTGATCACCTGGTGGCAATGGCGCCCTTCTCCCTGAGCAAGCCATGGGCCGCCTTTCGTCATGCCCTGGCTTGGGGTGCTGGTCATTCCACCGGAGTTGTGGTTCTGGCGTTGATCGCCATTGGTCTGAAAGACCTGGCCCATGTGGAGGTCATGTCGTCCTGGGCGGAATTTCTGGTGGGTGTGGCCCTGCTGGTGGTGGGTGCCCTGGCCGTGCGCACAGCGTTCGGGCTGGAACTGCACACCCATGAGCACCGCCACGATGGTGCCGCGGCGCATCGTCATCTCCATCTGCATGTGCGCGGTGCCAGCAACCACCGTCGCCACGTCCATGCATCCTCGGGCCTGGGCTTGCTGCATGGACTGGCGGGGGCCAGTCACCTGCTGGCTGTGATCCCTGCTTTGGCCCTGCCGCCCCACGCCGCTGTGGGCTACCTCGTGGCTTACTTGCTCGGATCCATCGGCGCCATGGTGGCCGTTGTGTCGGTGGTCTCGTTTCTCACCCTCCGCAGCGGTGAACGGCTGATGCCCTTCCTCGTGGGCGGTACGGGTGCTCTCTCAATCATCACCGGGGCCATCTGGCTGCAGAAGACGTCACCGGCTCTGTTCTGATTCCCCGAGCGGGAGCCGGCCCACCACCTCACCAATCAACAGGTTGGCTGGCACCGCTCCGAGTTGGCGGCTGTCTGTGCTTTCAGCGGGGTTGTCTCCCAGCAGCCAAAGTCCTGTGCTGTTCACTCGGCTGAGGCGCTTGATCAGGCGCAGCTCGCTTCGCTGGGGATGCCAGGTCACGACCACGGATCCCAGGCTGGGTGCGGCCTTCTGTCCCAGCCGTCTGACCAGAACCCGGTCTCCCGGTTCAAGGCTGGGTTGCATCGATCGCCCTTCGATGCGCAGCAGCAGACGTCGCCCACAAAAAAGCAGCAACAGGTCGCGAAGACCTGCTGCTGCGATGGGGGGATGGGTTCTGTTTGAACTCAGGATGCGGTGACCCAGGCGTCGGAACGGCCCTTGGACTGCCATAACATGCCGTGGATTTTTTCAACGGCGGCCATCAGTTCCTCAGCCTTGGCCTGATCGATGTTCACCTTGCAGGCGCTGCAGAGCTTGGCTGCTTTCCAGAAGGTGTCGTGCAGGTCGGGGAAGGTGGCCAGGTGATCGGGCTTGAAGTAGTCGGTCCAGAGGATCAAAAGTTCTTTCTTGGTCTTCTGTGCTTCCTCTTCCTTGATGGCCACGTAGCGGCCGAAGGTGTTGTTGTAAGCAGCCAGGGCAGCGGCGTCACCAGCTGCGGGAGCTTCCATCGCCTTCAGCTTTTTGGTCATCGACAGCACGGCCTCGGCTGCCACGCGAGCGGAAGCCGGGTCGTACACGCCACAAGGACCGTCGCAGTGGGCTTCTGCCACAGGGGCAGGGAGGGCACATGCAAGGGCAGAAAGGGCCGAGCGCAGCATCGGTTCAGAGCGGAATTGGCTTGAGATGAGCCTAGCTCCCGCTTACTTCTTCACGTCGAGCAGTTCCACCTCGAAGATCAACGTTGCGTTTGGGGGAATCACACCACCGGCGCCACGGCTTCCGTAGGCGAGGTCGGAAGGGATCACCAGCTTGCGCTTTCCACCCACTTTCATCCCGGCGACGCCTTCATCCCAACCCTTGATCACTCGGCCAGCCCCAAGGGGGAAGCTGAAAGGGGTGCCCCGGTCGTAGCTGGCATCGAACTGCAGTCCATCTTCCAGGGTGCCGCGGTAGTGCACCACCACCGTTTGGCCGGGGGTGGCCTCGTCGCCGCTGCCCACCTCCAGCTCGATGATTTTCAGACCACTGGCGGTGATGGTGGTGTCAGGGGCATCGAGGGGGCCGCCGAGGGCTGAGGCGTCGGCTGGAGCGGAATCGTTGGCCATGGCGAAAAGAGTCGGGTTGGGGTCGTCAGGGTCGAGTTCGAAGCTCAACGCCTTCTGGGGTTTCGAAGCCTCGCTGCGAACGGCAGCAGGCTGCGCCGGGGCTGCGGAAACGGTGGAGGGGGCCACGATCTGGCTGACCAGGGCAAGGAGCAGGCAGGCCACACAGACCGTTGTGCTGATGATGATGTCGCGCACGGAAAGGCTTCTGTTGCGCTGATTCTGACCTCCGGTCCGCGGCGCCGGCGTTCATTCAGGCCGGTTCATCTGCCGCAGCTGTTGCTCGAGGCGATCAATGCGGCCGCGCAGCTCATCCACTTCCTTCTGGCTTGGAACGCCGAAGTCCTGGAGAAGGTTGTCGCGGTTGCGTTCCAGGTTGCGCCCCATCTGCTGTTCCAGTTCGGGGGTTTCCCCGCGCAGGGCCTTGAGCACGTCGTCCACCAATGCGGACGCTTCGTTCGGATCCAGCCGGCCACTGCTCACCCAGTTCTGGGTGACGCCGCGCAGACGCTCAGCAACAAGGGTGGTGGTGCCCAGGCCGCGGAGCAGCAGTTGCTGAAGAGGATTCGCGGCATCCATGGCGACAGGTGGGCGGGTCCGATCCAGGATGCCTTTGGCCGGGACTGCTGACCATGAGCAATCACCAACTGCAGGCCGGATCGCGGGCCTTGTTGGGCGGCGTCCTGGCCGGCGTGGCTCCCTCCCTCGGCGGCCCCCTGCTGATGGTCCCTGCCCTGGCGCTGCTCTGGTCCGTGGTTGAGCGTCCCCGCTGGTCGGCGGCCTGGGGACTGCTGGCTGTTTTGATCAGCCACCGCTGGTTGCTGGCCCTGCATCCACTCACCTGGATGGGCGTTCCCGCCTGGCTCAGCCTGCCTGTGGCACTGGCCCTCTGGTTGGCCTGCGGGAGCCTTGCCGCTCTGCTTCTGGCCGGATGGTCTGTTCTGTCGCGGCGGCTGCCTCGCCGTTGGCCGCGTCCAGTGCGGCTGATGCTGCTGGCCGGGCTCTGGGCCCTGGCTGAACTGGTGCTGTCGGGGTCGCCGTTGTTCTGGATCGGCGTCGGCGGCACCACCCTTCCCTGGGACCGCCCCCTGGCGGGATTGGCCCGCTGGTTCGGTTCCGGAGGGCTGACCTGGCTGCAGTTGTGCTGGGGCTGCTGCCTGCTGGCGCTGTTCGAGCAACCCGCAGCCTGGCGTCGCTGGGGCTTGCTCGGATTGGCCAGTGTGCTTCTGGCCCATGGCTTGGGCAGCTGGCTGTTGTTGGCGCCGCCGCCGCCGGTCGGTTCCGTTGCTCTGGGGGTTTGGCAACCCGCTGTTCCCACGCGAGAAAAGTTCGATCTGGAGCGTCAACGGGCGCTTCCCCAAGCTCTGGTGGAGGCGATGCGTCAGCTGGAGCCCACCAATCCGGCTGCTGTGGTGGCTCCGGAAGGAGCGCTGCCGGCGCATTTTCAGCTGCCGGTTGAGGCTCCAGCCATTCCTCTGATCAGTGGCGGATTTCGTTGGGTCCGGGGTCAGCAGCGCAGTTCTCTGTTGCTGTACGAGCCGCCGGCCCGCTTTCCTGTTCCCTTGGCTGACAAGCACCGTCTGGTGCCGATTGGGGAATGGATCCCGCCCCTGCCCGCCGGGCTGACGGCAGGACTGTCTGCGGTGGGTGGATTGACCCCCGGTCCGGCCCCGAGAACGATGGAGGTGGTTGAACCCCCTGCGGCCGTTGCGATCTGCTACGAGATCGCCGATGGTGTGGCTTTGGCACGGGCCGCTGCCGATGGCGCCACCTGGCTCCTGGCCATCGCCAATCTCGACCCCTACCCGCTGCAGCTGCAGAAGCAGTTCCTGGCCCTGGCGCAGTTACGGGCGATCGAGACAGGACGGGATCTGCTCAGCGTTGGCAACACGGGCCCCACGGCGCTGATTTCGGCCAACGGGTCGGTGCAGTGGTTGCTTGCACCTGAGGCTTCAGGCGTCGCTGAGGCCCTCGTTCTGGTGCGCCAGCGCGTCACGCCCTATTCCCGTTGGATCAGCCCCCCACCCAGAACGGTGTCGCCGTCGTAGAAAACCGCCGCCTGGCCTGGCGTGATCGAGAACTGCTCCTCCTCGAAGCTGAGGTGGCAGCGGTGGGGCCGCTGCCGCTGCTGATCGGCTTCGGTGGCCGGGAGGGGTGAAAGCTCCGCACGCACCGGCGCACTGCGGTAGCGCACTTGCACCTCAACGGTTCGTGGCGCCTCGATCGGGGCAATCGACACCCAGTTCACCGCCCCCACCACGCAGCTGTCTCGGCCGGCTTCAGCCCGGGGTGCGACGACCACTCGATTCATCGCAGCGTCAAGGCGGATGACGTGAAGCGGTTCGCGCCAGGCCACACCGAGCCCTTTGCGTTGGCCGATGGTGAAGTGTTCGATGCCGTCGTGCTCGCCCACAACAGTCCCGTCCGAAAGCACGATTTCCCCCTGCCGCGGGGGCAGATAGGCATCCAGGAACGCCCGCATCGATCCGTGGTGGTCGGCCAGGCAAAGATCCTGGCTTTCCGGTTTTTCTGCGGTGCGCAGACCGTGGCGGGCGGCTTCGAGCCTTGTGTCGGGTTTGGTCAGTTCCCCCAAGGGAAAAACGATGCGCCCCAGAACCTCCTGGGGTAGGTCGTAGAGGAAATAGCTCTGGTCCTTGCGGGTATCGAGGCCCCGCAACAGCTGATGGCGCCCTTGATCGCCGCCATGGCGGATCCGGGCGTAGTGGCCGGTGGCGATGCGGGGCAGCTTGCGCTCCTGCAGTGCCCAATTAAGCATCGGTCCGAATTTCACCGATCGATTGCACTGGGAGCAGGGCAATGGCGTGATCCCATCGCGATAACCATCCACCAGCCTTTGCACGATCTCCTGTTGAAACGTCTCCCGCGTGTCCACCACGTGGTGGGGAATGCCGAGCTGCTCACAGATGCCGGCTGCATCCACCAGCCCCTCGGCGCAACAGGCCCCTTTCCCGCTCATCAGCCAGAGGGTCAGGCCTTCCACCTGCCAGCCCGCTTCCACCAGCAGTGCCGCCGTCAGGGAACTGTCGACGCCTCCAGAGAGACCAACGGCCACGCGGTGCTCCCCGGGCCATTGCCGCAGGCGCTCAAGAGCAGCCTCTCCAGCGCGGGTTGTGATGGATCCAACGGCCATGGGCGGCGCAGGGAGTTCTCTCCATAGTGAGGTCCCGGCAACCGCAACTGGTGTGGCCTCCCACTGATTCTGATCATCTGCTTCTGGATGCCGCGTCCATGGCCGCCTGCGAACAGAGGTTGTTCGACAGTGGCATGCCTGTTGCAGCCTTGATGGAGAAGGTGGGGCTGGCCATGGCGGCTTGGCTGCTGGCGCGCCGGGATCTGCTGCGCCATGGCGTTGTTGTCCTGGTGGGGCCCGGTCACAACGGTGGCGATGGTTTGGTGGTGGCTCGGGAGTTGCACCTTGCTGGCATTGAGGTGTCGTTGTGGTGTCCCCTGCCGATTCGCAAGTCCCTCACCGCTGAACATCTGCGCCATGGCGAGTGGCTTGGTCTGCAGCGCCTGGCTGACGAGCCCGAACCCGGCGGAGCCGCACTTTGGCTTGATGCGGTGTTCGGTCTCGGCCAGAGTCGGCCGCTGCCTGAGTTCTTGGCGGATTTGTTCCGGCGTCGGCAGCAGCTGCAGCCTGGGTCGTTGATCAGCCTGGATTTGCCGTCAGGCCTTTGTTCAGACCAAGGAACTGTGCTGGGCGAGCAGGCAGCCTGTGCCTCGGTCACCCTCAGCGTTGGCTGGATCAAGCGCGGGTTGTGTCTGGACCCGGCCCGTCCCTGGGTGGGTGCGCTGGTGCGGATCGATCTGGGCTTGCCGCCTTCGGTGATGAGCAACGCCGCTGCGGTCTTGCCGCGCCGCCTGCCGGTGACAGAGGCCTGCTCGGCCCCGTTACCGCCGCTGCCGCCCACGGCGATGAAGTACGAACGCGGCCGCTGCCTGGTGGTGGCGGGCAGTGATCGTTATCCCGGCGCAGCACATCTGGCGCTGCGGGGGGCCATGGCCAGTGGCTGCGGATCAGTTCAGGCCGTTGTGCCGCCCCGTCTGCAATCCGGCTTGTGGCAGGTGTTGCCGGAGGTGATGCAACTGGAGGACGGGGTGATTCCAGAGCGGCTGGATGCGGTTTTGGTCGGACCCGGTCTGGGGGAGTCCAGCCATTGGTGGAGCCAGTGGTCGGAGCAGATGCTCAGCGTCGCTGGTTTGCTGGTGCTCGATGCCGATGGCATCAACGGTCTGGCGGCCAGTCCGGAGGGGTGGCTTTGGTTGTTGAAGCGGCGGGGGCCCACCTGGCTCACGCCCCATGCGGCCGAGTTTGCGCGGTTGTTTCCAGACTGTGGAGCAGGTGACGCGCTGGAAAAGGCGATGTCCGCAGCCCGCTGCAGCGGTTGCTGCATTTTGCTGAAGGGGGCGCATTCGGTGCTGGCGGATCCATCGGGTGCAGCCGTGGTGCTGACCGGCACGACCCCACGGGTGGCCCGCACCGGCCTGGGTGACGTGCTGGCCGGTTTTGCCACCGGTTGGGGTGCCCAGGCGGTTGCAGCACAGCAGCAGCCTGGGCTGGAAAGCTTCACTGCCGCTGCGGCTTTGCACGGTTTGGCGGCCGTTCGTGCTCGCTCCAGTGATGCTTCTGCGATTGCGGATTGTTTGAAAATCAATACAGCGCGGTGTCAGAAAAAGCAAACAACGATGTTCAACGAAGTCTGAACAAATGATTCGTTTTGATTGCCTCGGCTGGCAGGTCCCAAAAGAGCTTTTCTTAGTTTTTAAATCTTTCGTAAATCTGAAATGTTGCGGTTTGCTGTTCTGAATCTGAAGGGTTGCTGAAAACACTTCGACATTCTTTCTGTTCGTAGGAAAGTCAACTCACTTCCGCAGCACCCAAGGTGTCCACAGCTTCCAAGCCGCTGGAGACGCAACGCCGGCGCAGCAGCGACCCCGTCAGTTGGTATCTCGCCACCATCGGCAGAATTCCACTCCTCACCCCAGCTGAAGAAATCGAGCTGGGCAATCAGGTGCAGGCCATGATGGCCCTCACCGAAGACGGTTCCCGTGAGTTCGAGGATGGAGAACTCACCACTGCACAGCGCCGTCTTCTGAGGATCGGTCGCCGTGCCAAAGAGCGGATGATGAAGGCGAACCTTCGTCTTGTGGTCAGCGTTGCCAAGAAATATCAAGGCAAAGGTCTGGAATTGCTCGACCTGATTCAGGAGGGTTCCCTCGGCCTGGAACGTGCTGTCGAGAAGTTCGATCCCACCCGGGGGTACAAGTTCTCCACCTATGCCTTCTGGTGGATCCGCCAGAGCATGACCCGCGCCATTGCCTGCCAGTCGCGCACGATCCGGCTCCCTGTTCATCTCAGTGAGCGGCTCACCACGATCCGCAAGGTGAGTCTTGATCTCGCCCACAAGCTCGGCGCAATGCCCAGCCGTGTGGAGATTGCCGAAGCCATGGACATCCCCTTGGATGAGCTGGATTCGCTGCTACGTCAGGCGCTCACCACCAGCAGCCTGGATGCTCCCGTCAACGGTGAGGAGGGGCGCAGCTTCCTTGGGGATCTGATCGCTGATTCATCCCTCGATGAACCGCTCGAGATCGTGGAACAGCGGATTCATCACGAGCAGCTGGGCCGCTGGTTGAGTCACCTCAGCGAACAGGAGCAGCACGTTCTGCGCATGCGCTTCGGGCTTGAGGGCAACGAGCGTCACACCCTGGCTGAAATCGGACGCCTGATGGAGGTGTCTCGCGAGCGAGTGCGTCAGGTTGAACTCAAGGCGCTGCGCAA